>CEQN01073099.1_pt1 | contig 13089 bp, 19 predicted proteins | sample 427011 | NCBI WGS metagenome assembly CEQN01 (sample SAMEA2621277, study PRJEB7988) | marine metagenome | biome: marine biome (ENVO:00000447); feature: deep chlorophyll maximum layer (ENVO:xxxxxxxx); material: "saline water (ENVO:00002010), including plankton (ENVO:xxxxxxxx)" | depth 120 m
ATAAGTATAGAATAAATCAAGACGGTGAAAAAATATTTAAAATGATGTTGGAATCACGCAAATATTTAAATGAAAAAAGAACAATATGGCAATATCTTGTGTTTAATTATAATCAATATGATTTAAATGAGTGTAGAGATATTGCTGAAAAAAATAATATAGTATTTAATGTTTTGGAATCCAATAGAATAAAAGAATTTGATTATGATGATCCAAATAATGAAATAGGCACTGTTATGAAAAATATTAAATTTATAAAAAATCAATATGGCAAAATAAAAGATTGGCAATATATTAATGAAAAATAGAAATATACCCGATAATTGGCCTAAAGATGTTGATTATAAATCATATTATAAATGGAACAAAAGTTATAGTGCGGACGAAAACCATAGAGTAAGAACTGAATATGAAAGAGGTCAAAAAGAAGGTGCTACATGGCAACCGCAATGTTTATCATCAATAGAACCAAAAGGGTTTGGAACTTCAGCTGATGGTTATTTACTCCCTTGTTGTTGGTCTGATCATAGAGGTATGGGTAAAGAATGGCCACATAAACATTCTTTATTATTAGCATTATATGATGAAGAATTAAAATTAGAAAATAATGATTCGATTGATGATATATTATTAAGTGATCAATGGCAAAATTTTTGGAAATCTTTAAAATCTGGTCCAAAAGGTGCACCAAATAATTGTCTTTACTATTGTTATAGAAAAAAAGAAGCACATAGAACCAAATGGGACAAATAAAAAAATAATGCCTGAGGGGTTGTAATTAAGAAAAAAGATATTATATATAGTAATAGGATGCCAATAATGGGTCCTAAATTTTAACCTTGCTAAGTCATAGGAGGTAAACATGACTGGTACTTTTATGTTCCCTAGGAACGCTTTTTTAGGTTTCGACCATTTATTTGATGAATTAGAAAACATCACAAATCACGCAAAAGACACATATCCACCACATAACGTAGTCAAAGACGGCGATATGAAATATGATATTGAATTAGCTATTGCGGGTTTTTCAAAAAAAGATATATCAATAGAACTCAAAGATCATGTACTTACCATAACTGGTAACCGTGAACCCAGAAGAGATCAGGACAAGTATGTTCATAAAGGTATATCTGGTCGAAAGTTTGTAAAGTCGTTCAGGTTATCAGAGTACGCAGAAGTCAATGGTGCGGATTTAACGGATGGGATTCTTACTGTCAGTATAGAAGTAGTCCTACCAGAAAAGATGCGACCCCAGCAAATTTCAATAGGAACTGGGAGAAAAACCAATGGCAACAATAGTGCTCAACTACTCAACGAGTCTGCTTGAAAACTTATCAAAATCTTTAAAAACTTTATTAATCAATCTATATATCGGTTGGACAAACGGTAGACAAAAATCTACAAACAGAGAAGTTGCAATACTCTTACTTAGGCACGCTAAGTCTGATTATATGAACGAAACTGTGGATAGTCTAACAGCTAGATTAAATGATAACATGGGGTTAAAATGAAAATAATAAAATTAATTTTAAATTTTTTCAGACCTCGTAGTATTAAAGAGATAGAAGAAGAATGGCTAGCAGAGTCACATGACCTTGTAGAATTAGAACGTAGGCAAAAACAGCTTATCAATCCTAATCTAAAAGGTTGGATATAAATAAAGGGGACGGGGAAACTCGTCCCTTTTTAATTTAACAGGAGATGAAAATATGGCATTTAGTTTATCGTCGAGAAGTCGAGGAAAATTAGAAGGTGTACACCCAGATATGGTTGCTGTAGTTGAAAGAGCTATAGAATTAACAAAAGTAGATTTTGGCGTAACTTATGGTGTTCGCACATTAGAAGAACAAAAAAGATTATATGAATCCGGTAGATCACAAACAATGAATTCCAAACATCTTTTACAAGATGATACTAGTTATTCACATGCCGTTGACGTTGTAGCATATGACGGATCAGATGTTGTTTGGGAAATAAATGTTTATGATGATATATGTGACGCATTTAAACAAGCTGCTGAAGAAAAAGGTGTAGCTATAAAGTGGGGCGCGGCCTGGTCAGAAGGTGATATAAGATCATACTCTGGAACTGCAGAAGACGCCATGAATGCTTATATAGATTTGAGAAGAAGTCAAGGTCGAAGACCATTTATTGATGGACCACATTTCGAGCTTATGTAATGAAACCAATACCTTTACAAGTTACAGATAAAGCCAAAGTATATTTAAAATCTGTTGGTAAACCAAATGTATCTTTAGCGGTAAAGGGTGGTGGTTGTGCTGGTTTTACATATGAGTGGGGAATTACTAATAAAGAACCTACGATTGAAAATTTATGGTTAGATCCAATGGCAGAAATGTTTGTTTTTGGTTGTACGATTGATTATGTAGAAGAACTAGGTGGTTCTTATTTAAAAATAATTAATCCAAATGCTACAGCCAGTTGTGGTTGTGGAGAAAGTTTTGCAGTATAAAAAAAACACTTTACTTTATGATGAAAGTTTGATATAATAATTATATGAAATCATTTTATACTTCAGTAGTTCGTTATGGTAGTTCTATGCTCTATCGTGGTTATGACGCGACTGGGCAAAAGATATTTAGAAAAGAACATTTTAAACCAACCTTTTTTGTACAATCAAAAAAGAATTGGCCTCCTCATTCTGGATGGACAGGATTAGATGGTGCGTCTATCGGTCCAGTTCAACTGGATTCTATGCGTGAGGCCAAACAATGGTTAGAAAAATACAAAAGTGTCCAAGGTATGAACATCTATGGATCACAAAATTATATTCACCAATATATAACATCAAAATTTCCGCGTGATATTGAATTTGAACGCGACAAAATTAATGTTACAACTATTGATATAGAAACAGAATATAATAATGGATTTCCAGATCCTGCCATAGCAGATCAAAAAATACTGGCAATCACCATAAAAAATAATATTGATAATACATATCATGTTTGGGGTTATGGTGATTTTAATACAGAAAAAGCTCTTATAAAACCTGTAAAATATTATCGTTGTCGAGATGAAGCCAGTTTGTTAATGAAATTTTTAGATTTCTGGACAAAACAAGAAAATATGCCAGATGTTATTACAGGTTGGAATATTAGATTTTTTGACATTCCATATTTAATTAATCGTACTGCCAGAATACTTGGTATGGATATGATTAAAAAGTTTTCGCCATGGGGTATGGTTGAACATAGAGAAGTAAGAAGATTAAATAGAACTGAAGGCACTTATGATATAAGAGGTGTACAAAATTTAGATTATTTAGAATTATTTCAAAAGTTTGGTTATGCATATGGTACACAAGAATCCTATAAATTAGATCATATTGCGTACGTGGTTCTCGGTGAAAAGAAACTTTCTTATCAGGAATCTGGTTCTTTAAGAAATCTTTACAAAGATGATTTTCAAAAGTATATTGACTATAACATGAAAGATGTTGAACTGGTTGATAGAATTGAAGATAAGATGGGTTTAATTACTTTGGCCATGACCGTCGCATATAAAGGTGGTGTAAATTATCAAGACGCCTTTGGTGTTACTGCAATATGGGAATCAATTATATATCGTAAACTGAATGTACAAAAAATCGTACCATTGATAACATCACATCAATCAACTAAATCATCTTTTGCTGGTGGTTATGTTAAAGAAGTATATGATGGTATGCATGATTGGGTTGTATCCTTTGATTTAAATTCACTATATCCAAATATTATTGTACAATGGAATATGTCACCAGAAACAATAGTAAGACATTCAGATGTAAAATCTGGTGTAGATTATTATTTAAATTATTTTAATTCTGACATGGATCCAGTGCACCCTGTCATAAGAAAAGAAAAAAATCTTACAGTTGCCACAAATGGTTCAACATATAGTAAAAGTAAAGATGGTGTCGTGCCTACAATTATTATTGATTATTATGAAGAAAGAAAATCAATAAAGAAAATGATGTTGGCAGCAGAACAACAATATGTAAAAACAAAAACATATGATTTAGAAAAAGAAATAAATCGTTTACATAACCAACAAATGGCTATCAAAATTTTGATGAACTCACTTTATGGTGCATTGGGTAATCAATACTTTAAATACTTTGATTTACAAATTGCGGAAGGTGTTACTTTAACTGGTCAAATGGTTATAAGATGGGCAGAAAAAGCACTAAATAAATCTATGAACGAGGTTATGAAAACAAATGAAACTGATTATATTATCGCTATGGATACTGATTCTTTATACGTTAATTTTGGCCCTCTTATAAAAAGATTAAATCCAAAAGATCCAGTGAAATTCTTGGATAAAATATGTAAAGAACATTTTGAACCAGTGTTGGCAAAATCATATAATAAACTACATGAAAAATTTAATTGTCATAAACCAAGAATGGAAATGTCCAGAGAGGTTATTGCAGATCGTGGTATCTGGACTGCCAAGAAACGATATATATTAAATGTACACAATTCAGAAGGTGTTCAATATGATGAGCCAAAATTAAAGATTATGGGTATTGAGGCTATCAAATCTTCAACGCCTGAAGTTGTACGTGACAAGTTTAAAGAAATATTTAAAATTATAATAACTAAGGGTGAACAAGAAACACAACAGTTTATACAAAATTTCAAAAATGAATTTAGTTCTCTGCCAGCAGAGAGTGTTTCATTTCCAAGATCAGTAAGTAAGATAACAACATTTTCAGATAGAAAAACAATATATGGTAAAGGTAGTCCAATTCACGTTCGCGGTTCTTTGTTGTATAATCATTATTTACAAAATTTTAAATTAAATAAAAAATATGAAAACATTGAAAACGGATCAAGAATAAAGTTTTGTTATTTAAGAATGCCAAATAAGATTAGAGAAAATGTTATTGCATTTCCTGATGTATTACCAGAAGAATTTGGTTTACATAACTATATTGATTATGATTTACAATTTGAAAAAACATTTCTTGATCCATTAAGATTTATATTAGAAGCTGTAGGTTGGACATCAGAACAAAAAGCTACATTAGAGGATTTTTTTACATGACAAAATTACCAAGCAATTATTACACCAAAAGATCAAATTTTGAATCAGTTGGTCAATTTATGAAAACTTTTGGCCAAGAGGTAAAAACAAAACCAGAAATGGCAGATGCTGATACCTGTCATTTAAGATTAGAACTTATTTCAGAAGAAGTAAATGAATTATATGACGCACTAAAAGATAATGATATTGTGGCAGTGGCAGATGCTTTGACAGATATATTATATGTTACTTATGGTGCAGGTCATGCATTTGGTATAGATTTAGATAAATGTTTTACTGAAGTACAAAGATCAAATATGTCAAAATTAGGTGAAGATGGTAAACCTATATATAGAGAAGATGGAAAAGTTATGAAAGGTCCTAATTTTTCTGAACCAGATTTAGAAAACATTTTACAAATTGAATAAAATATGTTATAATAATTTTAATAAAGTCGGAGGATAACATGAAAAAATTAATAATACTTATTTCAACTTTAATATTAGTTGGGTGTAATACAACTTACATCACACCAAAAGGTCAGAGATTGTTGGGTAATACAGCAGCTGGTTGTATTCTCGGTGAAGTTGCATTTGGTGCTTGTGAAGAAGGTGCTGCTGTTGGTGCATTATCAACTATTATATCGGATCAGTAATGCACTTACCAAAATATCCAATTTATATTATTTCTAAAGGTCGCTGGAAAACTAGAATGACCCAAACTACTATGGAAGAATTAAAACTTCCATATAGAATTGTGATCGAAGCATCAGAATATGATAACTATGTTTCACATGGCGTACCTAAAGGTAAAATTTTAGTATTACCAGATGGGTTTAGAGAAGATCCAAAATATGCCAAGAAAACTGAAGTGAATGATAAAGTTGGTGGTTCTATTCCTGTTAGAAATTGGGTATGGGAACATTCAATTAAAGAAGGCCACAAAAGACATTGGATTATGGACGACAATATGAAACACATATATCGTTTACATAAAAATCAAAAAGTTAGAATGAATACTGGCAGTGGCATTAGAATATTTGAAGAATTTGTTGATAGATATACAAATGTAAAAATGGCTGGTTTGAACTATGATTTTTTCTGTCCAAGAGATACAAAAAGACCACCATACTATGTTAATACTAGAGTTTATAGTTGTATATTACTTTCAAATGATGTACCATATAGATGGCGTGGTTTATTTAATGAAGATACTGATTTAAGTTTACAAGTATTAAAAGGTGGTTGGTGCACTATGTTGAATAATCAATTCTTGGTTGGTAAAGCAGCATCAATGACAATGAAAGGTGGTAATACTGGAGAAGTTTATAAGATTGAAACTGCTGGTAGTAAGCACGTTAGAGAAATTGGTAAAGAAGGTGATAATCGTAAAGAGTTTGCTGAAGTGTTGGCAGCTGCACACCCAGACGTTGTAAGAGTAGTATGGCGTGATGATTTAGAAAGATGGCACCATGATGTAAATTATGGTGAATTTATCCAGAAACCTATAAAGAAAGAGGGTCTAAATATTACTAAAGGTTCATACGAATGGGGTTTGAAAAAAATTAGAATAGATAATGGAGAAACAGAAAATGTCGAGTTTCGCTAAAAAAACTTTACAAAATAAAAATAACGTAAATACAGCAGAAAATAATTTATTTATTTTATCTGGTGATGAAGAAGAACAGACACCGTATGATATGGACGGTATGCCAGAGTTTGAACAAGAACAATATAAGCCATATGCAACTATAGTTTGTAGATTTAGAAATGAAGAAGATTTAAGAAAGTTTGCAAATTTAGTAGATCAAAAAAGTTTAGGTGCAAAGACCAAATCAATGTGGTACCCTATGTTAGGGCCTAGTGCAGCAAGTTTATCTCGATGGATTGATGAAGAATGATTGGTGATAAAATTATATTATTTTGGAGCAAGTTCAATAAAGATATTGATACTGATTTTTGGAAATGGAAAGAAAGAGAAATATCTTTATCTCCATCACATTTTTTATCATTAGAATCACATCTTAAATTTGGCCATGATGTACATTTATATACTTATCAAAAGATCCGTGATGAACTACCAGAAAATGTAAAAGTACATGATGCCACAAAAATGTATAGTGTCGCATTCGCTTGGTCAGCTTTACTGCGTGGTCATAGTATTGCACATATTTCTGATTTAGTAAGATTATATGCGTCAACATTAGAAGGCGGTTTAGTATTAGATATGGACGCCATTATTATTAATGAATTACCTGATTTAGATGGATTCTTTTGTACTATGCCAGCCAAGGCCACTGGTGGTGTTGCTCCACAATGGGGTAAATCACACCCACCATTTACAATACATGATAATAGTTGGGACGGAAAAGCTCTTTCAGCATTTCCTGTAAAAGTAAATAAAGAAATGGCACCACAAATTAGAAAACTGGCCGCAAAAATATGGACAACATTAGGAAATTCACCGAAAAAAGACAGTAAGGCTTGGAATTACGTTTTATGGACATTAAAAGAAATGGCAAAAGAATTTAAAAATTCTAAAGTATTTCAACCTATAAAAACTTGTCCACTTCCAGCTTGGTTATCTGCGGGTAATTGTTATTCTATGGAATCACCAACAAGATTAGATGGTACTAATCAAATGTATGGATATACATTGCCATCTATTGAACAAATATTTAACGAGTCATTTATGGTACAACATTTTTTTGAATCTACTTTTCAAGGTGCTGAACAAAAACAAAATAAAAAAATGTTTTGGGAAAATGTACCAGATGATTGTTTAATAGGTAAAGTTGCAAGAAAAACTTTAGGTATTAATTGGAAAAAGTGTTTACAATAAAACAAATATATGATATAATAATTGTATGATTAAATATACTATATTCAAAAATATCTTTGATAATAAAACTGATAAAATATTAGAACATCAGGATTTCAATTCATTTGAAAAACTATTATATGATTTATCAACAAGAAAACTTAAATCAAAGAAAGATGCTGTTTTAATATCTCCCGCTGTATATAAGAAAGATACTACACGGGCAAATGACAATGTTATAGAATGGTCAGAATGGTGCTGTGTTGATGTTGATGATTTTGAATTTAAAGGAGATTTGAAAGATGAATTACTTACTCGCTTTGGTCATCTGCGTTTTGTGTGTTATAGTACTGCAAGCTCTAAGACTAATGCTCCAAAGTTCCGACTCGTGTTCCCAGTTAGAAATAATGTCCCGAACAATAGAATACGACAATTCTGGTTCGCACTCCAATCAGAACTCGGTGAACTTGGCGACAAACAGACTAAGGACTTATCGAGAATGTATTATATCCCTGCGAAATATGATAGTGCTTTTAATTTTATATTCAGTAACTCTGGTTCTTCTATTGATCCCGATGATTTAATACAAAAGTATCCTATGCCACAGAAGGCAAATCTTAATACATTTTTTGATAGGTTACCAGAGGCTCTTCAGAATGAAGTATTAGAATATAAGAAAAATAAATTAGATAATAATTTTGTTTGGTCATCTTATCGAGATTGTCCATTCTGGCCAAAACAATTGGCAAATGAATACAAAAGTATTACAAAAACTGGTTGGTATCATAAGATGTATCAGATTATGGTGGCAGTCGCTGGAAATGCGGTAAAGTCTAAATATCCTATAAATGTTGAAGAAATAACAAATTTGTGCAGAGAATTTGATATTGATAATGGAAACTGGTATAAGAAAAGACCATTTACTAAAGAAGCAGATAGAGCACTAGAATATGTTTACAAGAAAGTATAGTGTTACATAAATGTTACAAAAATAAAAAAGTTTAAATTATTTAAAAAAAATGGTTGTAATTTCCGAAAAAAGTATTATATTAATAGTATAAGTTAATTAATTATGAGGAGATTTAGATGATTACTTATTTAAGCGCAGACAACGGCAAGTTACAATTACATGATGACACAAAAAACGGTGTTGTGTTTGAATCTAGTGATCCAACTGCATTAGCTGAGGCATTTGTTAAATTTGGTATGCCAGAAGATCAATCTTTTAGAACTTCTTCAAGTATTGATTTTGGTATTGAATCAGGTTTTAAAACCGATGATGCAGTGCATAAGTTATTTCATAAAGTTTTTACAATTATAAATGTTGTATGGGAAATGTAGAAAGAAGATTTTTAAATGCCTTACCAAGCATATGTATATAAAATATCAATTACAAAACCGGAAGGAACTTATTTTTATATAGGTTATCATAAAGGTCTTTGGGATAGTTGGTATTTTAATTCTAGTAAAAGTAAAAAATTAAAAGAAGATTGGAAAAATTTTCCAAAATCAAGAAAAATTGAATGTGTAGCAAAAGGAACTTGTCAAGATATGGCAAGACTTGAATATCAAATGTTAACTGAAGTTAATGCAAAAGATAATAAATTTTATTATAATAAAAGTAATGGTGGTGGTAAACACTTAAAAAGATTTGGGAGAGAAGAATTGATATATAAATTATTTGACGAACTTATGGAGAAAAAATACTTAACTAAACCAAAAACACTTGATGAAATCAATAAATATGGTAAATATCAAGTAAGAAATAAGATTCTTGATCAAAAACAGGTTGGGAAATTATCAGATAAAATTTTTGATTATCAAGGTGATATGTCTGATTGGGAGCCAATTATAATTTTTGAAGATATGCCAAGTATTGAAAATCATTCAGAAAATAAAATAGTTAGTGGAAATCATAGAGTTAAAGCTGCTAATAGACAATCTTCAAATTTTATAATTTCAATGCCTTGTCAAGTAGTTCCTAAAAAAGTTTGGGACAAACTAGATGAACATGAAATTAAATCACTTCTTCTATTATTTAATCCACAAGAAGATAAACCACAATTACCAACAAGTGAAGAAGAAGCCGTTACTTGGATTGTGGATAATTATGATAGAGGTATAAATATTGAATCTGAAAACAATTTAGAATATTGTAAAAGGCTTGGATTTTCAAGTAGAAAGATTGAACGAGGTTTGATGAAACAAGCCAAAAGAGAAATACTTAATAGAAATGGTATTCCAGCAAATAAAATTCAAATTGATTATCAATCTGGTCAAGGTAAAACAAGATTACAGGCTAGGTTAAAATTTAATATAGAGAACGGAGATTTTACCATGGCTTGTTCATCTGGTAATTTTAAATATGACACTCTTTTGGAAAAAACAGATGAATTTAATCCCGAAAAAAAATATTATATTTACATTTATCATACTAATTTGGAAAATAGGGATAATTGGGAAAATTTTTATCGTCAAACAATCACCGATACTTTAAGAAAACTAGGAACAGCCATAGGTAATAAAAATATGTTTATACTTGAAGAATTGCCTTGGTTAGAAGATAACCCTTTATTTAATGAATAAAAATAACTATTTACTTTTATTAACCTATATAGTATAATAGAATAAATTTAATTAATTAAGGAGTAAAGATGACCAACGAAGTTATAAACATTGCTATTGTCGGACACGGGTATGTTGGTAAGGCCGTATCACACGGTTTTAACTCATATAAAGTATCCGTAAATTTAATTGATCCAATATATAATACTAATGTTAAATCGTTGGGTGGAATAGAGTTGGACGCAGCGTTTGTCTGTGTTCCGACTCCATTCGGTAAAGATGGTAAAATTGATTCATCTATAGTAGAATCAGTTGTCACAGAATTGACGCCATGTGGCTGTCCAATAATTATTAAATCTACTGTGACACCAGATGTTTTAGAAAAGTTATGGAGAAAAAACAAAATGATTGTTTATAATCCAGAATTTTTAACAGAGAAAAATGCACTAGATGATTTTATAAATCCACCTATGCATGTTTTCGGTGGTGCACAGGATACAACTAAACAAGTTGAAAAAATTTATGAAAAGTTTAGTAGATGTAAACCATGTCCAGTATTTCATATGTCAATAAAAGAAGCCTCATTTGTAAAATATGGTATCAATTCTTTTCTTGCCACAAAAGTATTATGGTTTAATCAATTTAAAGATTTAATAGATCAGAATAAATCTGATTATGATAGTATAATTAAAGCCATCGGTACTGATAGTAGAATTGGTTTTAGTCATACACAAGTACCAGGCCCAGATAATAAAATTGGTTTTGGTGGTGCTTGTTTTCCAAAAGATACTCAAGCATTTTCTTCATTTGCCAAAAATAAATTTACTGTATTAGATAAAGTTATTGAAGAAAATAACAAATACAGATCACAGTATGAATTAGATGAAAGAGAAAAAGAACAGAAAGTAGTTTACATTAATCCATAATTATGTTATAATAGGTTGTGAAAGAGAGGAACTATGCCTAGAATTTGTATCACCGGTGGTGCCGGTTTCATTGGTTATCACGCTGGTATTGCACTAAAAAAATCAGGTTATGACGTAATTGGTTTTGATAACTTTAATGATTACTATGATCCAAAATTAAAATGGGATCGTTTAACAGAATTAAATAAACATGACATTGCAATATTTGATTTTGATTTAAAAGAAAAACATAATGTTGAAAAGTTTATGCAAAATAGACAACCAGACATTATTTTACATCTTGGTGCATATGCTGGTGTTAGACATTCATTAGAAGATCCAGACAAATACATTCAGAATAACATTATTGGTACACATAATTTAATTGAGGCTTGTCAAAAATATAATATTAATAAAATAATTTATGCGTCAACTTCATGTGTTATGGCTGGAAATAAACTGCCATGGAAAGAAGATGATAAATGTGGTTATCAATTAAATCCATATGGTTATACTAAAATGACCAATGAATCCCAAATGATGGCGTCTAAAATACCAGTTACTGCAGGATTAAGATTTTTTACAGTATATGGCCCATGGGGTCGACCAGATATGGCACTATTTGATTTTACAAAAAAGATTATAAATGGTGAGTCGATAGAATTATTTAATTATGGTAGAATGGTCAGAGATTTTACTTATGTTGATGATATTGTTGATGGTATTAAAATAATTATAGATCATTGTAATGGATTGGGTAAATTAAAAGAAGTTTATAATATTGGTCGTGGTGAAAGAATACAACTTATGGATTTTGTCACACATATAGAAAAAAATCTTGGTCGTATAGCTGATAAAAAATTAGTTGAAAAGCACCCAGCAGATACCGAAGAAACTTGGTCAGATACTAGTAAACTACAACAATTAGGTTACAATCCCAAAGTATCTATCCATGAAGGTGTCGAAAAATTTGTAAATTGGTATAAATCTTATTATAAGGTAAATTAATGATTTTAGGTTTTATATTAGTTGCAGTGAGTATTAATGCTAATGGCATTGTTGAAGGTCAAGCATTGGACTATTATACTGGTGAATATGAATGTTGGAAAAATAGTGTTATGTATAAAGAAGAGGCTCCTCTCGGAGTTAGTTATGTTTGTATTGAAGACGCAGTAGAGGATAATGAATGAAAGTTGGATTAACGGCAAGTACATTTGATTTACTTCATGCTGGGCATATAGAAATGTTAAGAGAAGCCAAATCACAATGTGACTATCTCATTTGTGCATTACAAATAGATCCAAGTGTAGATAGACCAAGTAAAAATAAACCCGCACAAACAATAGTTGAAAGATATACACAATTACAAGCTGTACGGTTTGTAGATGAAATTATTCCATATTTACATGAAACTGATTTAGAAGATATTTTAAATATGAGAACAATAAATGTCCGTATTCTTGGAGAAGAATATCGTGATAAAGAATTTACAGGCAGAGATATTTGTAAAAAACGTGATGTAGAATTACATTTTAATAAACGAGATCATAGATTTAGTTCTAGTGATTTGAGAAAAAGAATTGGAGAAATGCATGTCAATAATGGACAAATTAAAGAAAAACAGTAAAAGTGATTTTACATCTGTACTAGCAGATTCAAAATTTTTTACTGAAAAAGATATGATACCCACAGATGTACCTATGATAAATGTTGCACTATCTGGTTCAGTTGATGGTGGTTTGGCCCCAGGTCTTACAGTTTTGGC
>CEQN01105181.1_pt1 | contig 13073 bp, 9 predicted proteins | sample 427011 | NCBI WGS metagenome assembly CEQN01 (sample SAMEA2621277, study PRJEB7988) | marine metagenome | biome: marine biome (ENVO:00000447); feature: deep chlorophyll maximum layer (ENVO:xxxxxxxx); material: "saline water (ENVO:00002010), including plankton (ENVO:xxxxxxxx)" | depth 120 m
AAAAATTAGATCACATATTTCTTATATGAAAGATAGCAAAAGTAGTGAAAATAAAAGACTAAATTCGACAAGACAAATTGTTAAATCCCAATCTGTAACTATCGCCAATAATATAAAAGACGACAGCTTGAAACTAACTGAACAAGGAAAGGTATATTATGCTCAATCATTACCATATGCTTTGAATGCAGCAATATCTACTTATAATCTTTATCACGTAGCCACAAACACAGTAAGAAATGTCGGAGATTCTGGAGATGTAGTTTTTGGTATTTTGAATAATTTAAATAACGTTATAGGTATTGCGCAAATTTTACCACAAATACCAACATATTCTCAGAACATGTATAAAACAACAAAGCTTATAATTTCTGGTGCTAAGACAAAAAAGATAAAAGACTCTACAAATACTAATAAGGCTTTGGAAGAATTAAATTTAGATATTTAAAAAGTTTATAGTTTTTTTATCTAACATTTTCAAGAAGGGTATTCAATTTTTTAAGATTTTTTTTAATTTTATTTTTTGTTGTCTCTTTTAACCATTGTTTATCTTGATTAATAATATTTTTTGAAAAATTATTAAAAAGAATCTCTAAATTATAATAGTACTTTCTCCAATCATTTACTTCAGCTTGACCTTTGGGTATTTTTATTTTTGTAACACCTCTTAACCCTTCATCAAAATATATTTTATTTAAATCAGGTTGAAAAATTTTTAAGTCTATAAATGATCCATAAAGATATAAATCCTCAGCATCAGAAGATTTTGCCAAAACTTTTTTAAAACCTTTCAGATTTATATGTATATGATAATCAGGATTTGGGAGTTTTATTGAGTATATTTCATCTGATTGCACAAATTTTAATTTCATGGATTTTCCTATTGCTTGACCCTCCATAAAAGGAACGATTGCAATATTGTGATGCTTAGAAAGTCTTTTGGAAAAAGTTTGTGCGACTAAATTTTTATAAGATTCTAAATAATTTTCTGAACCTGGCGGCATTTCATCAAAAGCTCTATCCTGAATACTTACTTTGGTTACCCCAATTCTATTGTTATATTTTCTTTTAATATTAAATTCATTTATTTTTCTATCTAAATCAGAAAATGGGTCTTCATTTAAATAAAAATCTCTAATTTGATTAAGTATTTGATTTTTATCTAATTTTGTTTCTGACAACATTTGAATTTCAAAATCAAATGGAATGCTTGCTATCAATTTTCGTTCAGAAAAATCATAAAAAATTATTTGAAAATAAGCGTCATAAAAACCATTATAAATGTTTGTACTGTAATTAAATTCTTGAGTAAATTCTTCATGTTGAAGTGCAACAGACATTACTACGGCGTTATTAGGATATTTGTCAAAGTCTAATAAATTATTAGTATTTATATCAATGTTTCTAAAAGTGCTACTTCTTACTTTTTTTAATAATTTGTTAGAAATGATATCTATATTAACGTCAGGATCTTTTTCTTGAATTATCTCCGAAGTGAATTTTGCCTGACTTTTGTTGGAAACATAAAGATTTGAAAATGAAAAACCAGAATAAAATACTTGTATTATTGAATTATCAGCAATAGTTGGTTTAATGAAACTTATTGTTATAAAAATTAAAATAAAAATTTTTTTCATAATAAATAATATATTATCTTAAAAATGTTTACTAAAATAATTCTTTTAATTTAATTTTTCTTCCTAAAAAAATCATTCCATTTATAGTAAAATGATCATCATCATAAAGTAATTTTTCATCATTAGATGTTAAAAAATTACAAATCTTTAATTCAAAGTCGCAAACACTGGAAATAATATCAATAAAAGGAATATTTTTATCTAAAGATAAATTCTTGATTTTTGAATATGAATTCATAGCAGCTATATTATTGCTAAAACTATCAAAATAAAGTTTTCCAATCATTTTTTTTGAATCATTATTGGGTAATTTTTTATATTTAAACAAAAATTTATCTATAATTGTGAAAGGTCTTTGATAATTATCTTTTTCAAAATTTGAGAAAAAAGGGTTTCCAGATGATAAAATTAACTTTTTGTTTTTGGAATTAATTTTTTTCATCAGTTTTTCGAATCTCTCAAATTCGTAATTAGTCCAAAAAGACGATAAAATAATATAATCAGCCTGTTTGTATTTATTGGTCAATGAATCATTGTGGTATTCATCTTCAATTATAAAATTGAAAAATTTATTTAGCTCCATCCATTCAAATGCAAAATCTACATTGTGTAGAGTATTGTTTAGCTCAAACATCATGAATAAATCTCTTGCATGAGAATTTCCAATAATCAAAATTTTATTAAGCTCATTTTTTTCAAAATTTTTAGATATATTTTTATAAATTTTATTTTTTTTATTATAATAATACATATTCTCTAAATTTATTCCTTCAATTTTATATTTATCATTCTCAATATGATTTTTTGGAATGCTTAAAAGAAAAGATAATGAAATTATTGAAATAAAAGAAATTGATAATATTTTGATAAGATTTGTAAAATTAAATTTATTTTTATTTCTAAATGGCGTTTCAATGTACTTGTAACTTAAAAAAGATATCAGGAACACAAAAGGTAAAAATAAATTTATATTAAAATCAGAGAATAAAAAAAAGGATTGCAAAAAAACAAAAATTAAATAATGCCAAAGATATAATGAGTAAGATATTTTGCCAATAAATGGTAACAAACCTTTTTTTAAGAATGTTAAATTAGTATATTCAGAGGAGAAATGACCAATATACAAATAACTACCTAATACGGGAACTAAAGTAAGATATGACGGATGTGAGTGATTATTTTGAAAAAAAAATAGTGAATAAAGTATTAAAAGTAAACCTAAATAAAAAAAATATTTATTTTTTTTTTTAACTTCTCTGTAAGCTAAAAAAAAACCAAATCCAAACTCCCAAATTCTAGTTCCAAAAAAATAAAAATTAAAAGATGGATGATGTCTAGACAAATAAACACACAAAATAAAACTTGATAATGAAATTAATGCAAAGAGCAAAAATCTAAACTGATAAAAAAATTTATAAACAATCAGAATAACAAAAGGGAAAAATAGATAAAATTGTTCTTCAATTGATAATGACCAAGTATGTAACAGAGGTTCAAAAATTCCTTCTATAGCTCCATATTCAATACTTTGAAAATGAAAATATAAATTTGAATAAAAAAAAGATGCAGCTATTAAAGATTTAAAAAAATCGTTATAATTTTCTTTAGAAAACAATAAGAAGGCAACAAATATTGATACAAATAATAAAAAAAATAGCGCAGGCAAAATTCTTCTTGCTCTTCTCTCTATAAAATTTACATAGCTAAATTGACCTTTTTCAACTTGAGAAATAATTATTTTAGAAATTAAATATCCAGAAATAACAAAAAAAATATCTACACCTAAAAATCCACCTGAAAATAATTTTGAATCATTTATAAAAAAATTGTAATGAAAAAAAATAACTCCTAAGACAGAAATTGCTCTTAAGCTATCAATTTCAGGTTTATATTGTGTCATTTTCATTTTAATCTACAATATACACATGAATTTAATAAATATATCTTAAATTAAAATTATTTTTTTATGAAAATTTTTTATACGATTATTTTTCTATTTTTTTTATCAAATCTAGCTAGCTCGGAAACAAATACGCTAAATAAAAATTGCAAAGGTAATTTAAATAAAATTAATTTTAATAATGAAAGACCAATATCTATAAATGTAGAAACTCTTAATCCAAGAAAATGGACTAAAAATTTATTGAAAATGCTTTCAGAAACGCAATTTACTAATAAAGCAGAATATATAACATTGGATGAATACAGAAATTTTCATAAAGCAAAAGTAATAGTAAATTATAAAGATAACATAAGCTGTATATATAAAGGCGAAGTCAAAATTCATGGGGGCACAAGAAATCATAGAGAAAATAAAAATCAAACAACTTCATTAAGAGTAAAATTATTTAATGGTCATATCATTAATCATACTCATTTTGCATTATTACTTCCTAAATCAAGAAATGGTGATAACGAAGTGTTCGGTGCAAGTTTATTTAGACAATTAAATTTTATCTCGCCTCTAACCTTCTATACTAAAACAAAAGTTAACAACATCATTCCCTATAAAGTAATTTTTCAAGCGCGAGATGATAATGAAGTATTATATTATAACAACGTAAGAGAAGGAATAGTGTTCGCTGGAAATAAAACAAGAGGTGACAAAGTAACATCATTATCTAGAATTTCTAACATAAATTTTTCTAATCAGTTTTCGAAAGAGTTATTATTTAGTACCTTAGATAAACTAAATACAATTTACTTATTTGGATTTTCTGAAAAAATTTTAAATAAAAATGACAATATAAATTATTTTAATTTATCAGTATATGAAGCATTGGTAAGCTCTATGGGAGGTGGTTTAGAAAAAGAAGATAGAAAATTTTATTATAATTTCTTTAGAGAATTATTTGAACCTATTTTTAATGACACTGATTTAACAATTCTTAATAAAAATTTTTCTAAGACAGATAATATAAAGTTAAATAAAAAAGCAATCGACAAAGCTGTATTTAAGCTTAATTCTTTAGATATTCAAAGTTTACAAAATGAAATAGCTAAAAATAATTTAATAATGAATATAGAAGAGCTTCGAAAAATTATATTAAAAATAAATAATAACTTACAAACCTTAAGTGAAACAGAAGTTTTAGAAAATGAGGTAAATTTATTAAAAGAAAATGATATAATCAATCTTTATATTCAAAATCTTAGCCAGAAAGACTTTAAAATTGCATTTTATCATGATGACAAAAATATCAAAATTTGCTCATTAAAAAATAAAGAATGTAGCTTAAAAAAAATTTCACAAAAAAAATTATTGGAAATCTTGTCTGAACAATATGTAGAATTTAAAAACAGTAAAGTTAAGTTTGTATTAAATCACGATCTATATAACTATAAAATTAATTCTAAAAATGATGTAAATTACAAAAATGAAATAAAAATAAATAATTTAAAAATAAAATTTACTGATGGAATTAAAATTAAATCAGATAAGAAAAATCGTATAATTGAGATAAATCAAACTGATAAAACAGGTAAAATATTAATTTATGAAAGCTTAATTGAAAATTGGAAAATAAGTATTAAAGGACCAAATAAAATCGTATCAAAATTAACTAATAAATTAGGTTTAACTGGCGAAGAAATTAACAGGCACATGGGATGCTTAACTTTTAAAGATATTAAATTTAAAGATGTATCATTAGAAGTAACTAACTTAGGTTGTAAAAATTCAGTTCATATTATTAACTCAAAAGGCAATATTACTAATTACTTGAGTAATAATACTTCAAATGATGCTCTTGATATTGATTTTTCCAACATAACTTTTGATGATGTAAAGATTTCAAATAGCGGTTCGGAATGCATTAGTTTGAAAAGTGGATATTACAAATTTTTTAATCTATCAGCTGACAATTGTATGCATGGGATATCTATTGGAGAAAATGGGTTTTTAGAAATAGAGAATTTAAAATTTTCCTTTGCAGATATAGCGATAACAGCAAAAGATAGTTCTAATATTATATTAAGGAATGCAAAAATTGATAATACGGGTTTATGCCTATTTGCTATGAAAAAAAATACAAATTTTGACGGATCTATTATAAAATATGAAAAAAATAATTTTTTTTGTGAAGATAATATAAAAAAAGTTCAAGACACTGATGAATTTTCAAAAATATTTTTTTTCTAAATTCTAATAAAACTCTTTAATTCCTTCACAGTACTTTGAAAATCTTGAGCGATTTGAACCCAATATAGAAGCAGATAAATATTCATTATTATTTATATTTTTTTTGACTTCTATTATAGAAAATTTACTTTTAGAAAATCCTATTGATTTAAAGTTATTATCTATTTTATAAAATGCTATATTGTAATCAAGTGTGTATCTAGTTTGTGATTTTTTATCTATAAAATATTTTCTTAAATAAGAAACTTGAAGTTTTGGAAAAATTTTTAAATTTGTAAATTTTTTAATATTTTGTTCTATTTTTTTTTTATTAAATTCTCCAATATCAAAAATTAATTTTCTAGAAAATTCTAATTCTTTATATTTACATTCAATCTTTAGCTTATCGAAATCCTTATACCATCTTAATCTTATTTTTTGTCTAGGCGTGCTACCCTCTTCACTCAATCTAAAAAATGATAAATCATTTGTATCAAAATAAATTGAGTTAATTTTCCTTGATGGATGTTGTTTTGATACATCTAAACTTTCGATTTTAGATATATTATCAAAATAGCTGCCAAAGTATTTTTGCTCAGTTCGATACATTACATTTCAATTTATCAATTTAATTTTAGAAAATTGAAAAATCTTTTTATCTTCCTTTATTTTATCGATATTATTAATTTTAACAGTACCATTTGATCTTAAAAATTTTACTGGTTTATTGCAGTCGTTATTTGAAAAATACAAATCTAAATTTATAAAATTAGAGTCCACAAAGGTAATGCATTCTGATGGGGATACTAAAATTTTTTTATTCATTGTATCATAATTTTTAATTTGAAAATAAATTTTTAAGTTTAAAGGTAAATTACCAATTATAATTAATCTAGATGATTTTGCTGACTCCATATTAATATTAATTTTAGTAATATCTTTCTTAAAAGATATGTATTTTGTAGTATTTTTATTAATACTTATTGTTTGATCATCATTTTCAATTATTTCTTTATTATACTTTTGAGAAACCTTATTTCTATCAGAGTCTAAAACTATTTTTTGCACTGATGTTTTGTCATAAAGTTTATGAGAACCTGTTAAAAACATTTCAACAAGCTTTATATCAGCAGGTTCACAATAAAATTCATTTTTGCATATGTAAAATTTATTATCTAGAGTTGAAAATGTTATAAATTCTACATCACTAATGAATTGTGAATAATTTTTTTTATGGGATTTTAAGTTAACATCATTAATGTCCATTTTTTTAAAAAAATTATCTTTTTTTGAGACATTATATTTGAATATACATTCATGTTTTCTACTTAAATTTGAAAGAGATCTTTTAGAATACTCGTACTTAAAATTCTCTAATAAACCTACATCTACTTTAGCATTTTTACAACTATCCATATTGAAATTACTAAAATTTACATCTCCATCAAAATATATATTTACCCTAAACCTGTAATAATTATCATAAAAATATTTTGAATTTTTAAAAGTTAAACCGTGACTAGCAAAAGTTTTATTTATATCTATAAATTTTTCATTTTGATAAATAATATTAGACAAAGTTGAATCAAATGCCAATTTCATATTTTTTTCTTTTAAAAAGCTATTATTTTCAATTTTTAAAACTTGGATCAAATTTGAGGTTTCTTCTTCAAAACAACTTGAAAAATCTTTTTTTGATAGCTGCATACATTTAACTTGTTTATGCATCCAATAAGATGAGTTCCCTTCTAAAACTGGCGAATAATCTATCTGCCATCTCTTTAAAAAGGAACTTTCAGCTTTTTCTTGAAATATCATTCCAACTACTTTGTTTTGAAATTTTACATTAACAAATCTTGTATAAGGCGTGGGGTGGCTCAAGGTTTCCATTAATAGCGACCAAAAAATTTCGTTTTCGTATGACTTAGATCTTGGAAGCAAAAGACGAAATCTTTTTATTCCTTCTATATTTCCATTAATTAATTTTACATGAAGAGAAGCAACTCCTCTTGCAAAATCAATATGATCCATAGTTGTTGGACTTCCATTAATTCTAATTTTTGACTTAATTTCTTTATGATTATAAACTATTTTGGCATCTATCCATTTCTTTTCGTCTCTAGTTTTAATTTTGCTATAATTAATATCTGATAAAAAATTGTAGAATCGTTCCAAATTTTTTTTTTTAAATTTAATTTCGATTGATTCATTTACTTCAGGAATAAAAACTTGGGAATAATTTGAATATGAAAAGTTTGTTAAAAATAAAAATTGTAAAAGAAAATATGATAAAATCTTTATAATTTTATCCTCTTTTATTAACCGAAACATTTAAAACATTTAAATTTTTATATTTTTCAAGACTATCTTTGAAAAGATTAAAATCACTTAATGAATCAAATCTTAATGTAATTTCTGTCTTTTTTTGATCAATAAAATTTTCATCGAAATTAATGATTTTGTCGTTGAGGTCAATATTACTCTGGATTTCTTTATAACTATTTTCAAAGACGAATAATGCTTCAAAATATTTATCTTCAATAGAATGTTGGGAATTAACGATATCAAATAATTTAAACTTCATAAGCAATCGTACAAACAACGGCGTAAATATTAAAAAAATTGCTAAAAATATTGCATACTTAATACTAACGCCTCCAGCAACACCCAATGTTATAAGGAAAAACAATAAAGCTAACTCATAAACACTTTTAATTGGAGTTCTATATCTAACTATAGATAAAGCGCCTATCATGCCTAAAGACAATGCAAGATTGCTGGAAATTACTGTAGTTATTATCAAAGCTATAGGTGGAAGCAATATTGATGTCAAAACATAGCTCAAACTTCTTAAATAATTATATATTGTTATGCTATGAATATAAAAAACCACAAAACCACTTATTGACACAATTAAAGTTTTTAAAATTATCAGTTGGTCAATTTTTGAAAATAATAACTCCATAACTATAATTATATTTATATTTTTTTTCCAAACATTTCCATGGTTAATCTTTTTTATTACTATATATCTTAATTATTTCGGCTATTAATCCAAAAAATATAAAGTTTAGACCTGCAATAAACATAATCAAAAAAGTAACATCAAGAATTTTATCTAAAAACAATGAACTGTAAATTAATACGGATATAGATAAAGCAATAATTGAAACTCCAAATCCGCCAAAAAATTTAATAGGAGAAAATATTAGAAAAATTTTAAAAATTAGATATATAAACCTTATCGGATCTATTAATATATTAATTTTTGATTTGCCATCTCTTTTTGAATATTTGCTATCTATATATTTTATTTCTTTGTTCCTTGCTATTGTGCATAATGTTTGTGTTGAAGTGATAGAAAATTTGTCTGGAAAAACATTTATATCTTTCATAAAATCATCTCTAAAAAAAACCCTTAATCCAGAATTAATATCTTCTACTTTATAATTAAATATTATTGTAGATAAATTGTTAATTATTTTTCTAAATTGGATTTTAAAAAATGAATCTTTGTACTCAAAAATTCGTCTTCCAACTAGTAAATCACAATTATAACTTTCAAATTTGGATATTAAATCAATCAACTGATTTAAATCATATGAATTATCACAATCAATAATGCCTATAATTTCAGAATTACAAAATTGTACTGCATTTTTAATAGAAGCGCCATAACCTATATTTTTTTTATTATTTAATACATGAAAATTTTTATTATTTGCGTTTAATAATTCTTCTAACTTATAATTATTTCCATCATTTACAAATATCATACCGACATTATCGTTTTCATTGAGCAAATTCTCTGCAGTCTGGATAAATTTAATTAAATTTTCTTTATTCTCATATACTGGTACTATAATACAAAATTTTTTATCAATCATAAAATGCATCTTTCATCAATTAAGTATATATAATCCATACTTTTCTTATTAAATGGATTTCTCGTATTTCGCAAATTAAACTCTTTTTTTTTAGCATACTTACAGTTTTTTGTAGATTCAATTAACTCACTATTAATGTCATTTTTTAATACAATTTTCGTAATTTTATTTTTTTTAGCGATTTTTTTAAAGTCTTCTAAAGTAAAGTCAATTTTTCCATAAAATAGAAAGTTATGATTTTGATAAGATTTAGATCTTACGCTTCTATAATACAAAACTATGTCATCAGAACTAACCTGGCTATTAACCCAATTAATTATTTCATAGTTATGTGATTTTTTATTCATATTTATTGTTAATTTTTCTTTATTAAAAATAGGTAATGATAATGAATAAATTCCATAAAAAATCATTAATAAAGTTAAAAAAGCATATGGTATCATAAAAACAATAATGGATTTAAAAACTATTTTTTCTTTATAAAAATCAATATTAATTAGAAAAATTATTACACATAGCAAATATAAATCAATGAAATATCTTGACTGAGATTTTCCTGACAAGAAAAGCAAAATAAAAACAGCTAGAATATATATGAAAAGATTTTTATTATTTTCAAATTTATAAACTACTAAATAAATAATAAATAATATTGGACTTGTAAGGAGCGTAATTTCACTTAACTTGAAAGGTAAAGAGTGTATTACTGGTATAAAAGGAAATTCATATATAGCAAAAACTTTGGTGCTATACCTAAGTTCTTTAGCAAAATCTATTATATTAATATTTGGATTAGTTTTCATAAATTCTAGAAAAGGACTAATTGGATCACCATAGTGCAGAAAATTTTTAAAATAGTAAATAAATGGAACTAATAAAAATATAACTGTAGATAAGGAAACATATTTTAAAAAATTAATCTCTTTTTTGTAATTTAAAAAAATTAGTATCCATAAAGGTAAACTATATATTAAATAGGAGTGTTTAAATCCTAGTGGAGCTAAAGTTAGTATAAGTAACGCAATTAATGTATATTTTAGTAACTTGTCTTTCAATAAAATAACTGAAAATATTATTAAATAGCAGTTGGATATAATCAGTAAATGTTTTGATGATAATAATAAAGAAGCAAATAATGGAAATGAAAATATAATTAAATAATTTATTTTATAGTTATTATTTAACATTGAAAAAATTATTAAAATATTTGAAATTGCCAAAACTTGAAATAATTGACCGAAGTTTAAAGAATAAAATAGAAGGCCATAAAAATTAATCATTTCACCTAAACTGATCAATCTAAAGTGATACCATTCATCAGTCCTTATATATAATTCCTGATTCCTAACAATATCTAATACACCGCCTAAGTGGTAATCAAGTGAGTCTGCATCTGATATTGGAGAAAAACAGTATAATAAAAAAATTAGTATAATTAAATAATCATACTTCTTAAAAAAATTAAATTTTTTTTTTGTAAAATTTTTATAAAAAAATAAAACAAAAAAAATTTCTAATATTAAGAATAAATAAAATAAAAGCTGAATATTTTCTAAATTTGTTTTTAACAAAAGTAAAAATAATAAAATTACTGATATTAATAAATAAAGTACAACGTTAAAAAAAATGAAATTTAATTTATAATTATAAATAAATTTGTATTTACAACTTAAAATATAAGAAAATAAGTAGTTTATAACAAGAACTGTTAATCCAAAAATTGAACTCAAGACAGGGTTAATTTCTAACAAAGTTAAAAAATTCATTTTATTTTTTTAAAATATAAGAATGTCTTAAGAATAGCTTCTCTTTAATAATCTTAGGTGTTATTTTATCAATAATTTTATCTGCCTTTACAGAAATATTATTATTAAAAGGTAAAAAAATCGTCGTATTGTAGTTTAAAACGTTAAGCTTATGAGAAGTAATAATTTCATCAATTAGTTTTTTTTTAAGGAATGTATGAGGTCCTTCACTATGATTAATATTAAAAACTGCAGCTAAAAAGTGAACTATTTCCCAACTTATGTTTGGACAAGTTAAAATAATTATTCCATTTTTTTTTGTCACTCGTACTAATTCTGAAAAAAAATTTTTATAGTCGGAAATATGCTCAATTGTTTCATAGCTAATTACAAATTCGAATTGATTATCATCAAAAGGTAATGGAAAAGACTCTATAAAAAAATCTTTAAAAATAATATTTCTTTCTTTTAGATTGTTTTTACTTTTTTCAAGAAAGTTTTTACTGAAATCTGCTATAAAATATTCTGCCTCAGGAAACTCTTTAGACCAAAATATAGAGCCATTTCCAGTTCTAGTTTGTATATCTAAACAATTATTAGGTTTAAAATCATCTATTTTGATTTCATCAATCAATCTCTTAGAATTAAAGAAACGCATTTGGTAAGGATAAATTTTAGAATTTATATCATCATAATCGTGCAGATTATCCCAAAATTGACCCATTTCGGTTAACGTCCAACTTTTATTTTTTAAATAATGAATTTCTTCTTTAATTCTTTTATAAAAACCACTCATCATATTAATTTATGTTTTTAAAAATTCCTCAACTCTTTTATTTTTAACTTCTATTATTTTTATATTATTTAAACCTTTTCTTTTTGTAGGTTTTGAAATTGATTTCCATAATTGTCTTACTATTTTAAAAACAAATCCTAAAATTTTTGAATTTATTAATGAAAATAAACTTTTAATAATTTTATTAGAAGCAATTGAAATTATCAAACCTATAATCGTTTCAATAAATTTTCTTAAATAAGATATATTTCTTGGTTCTAAATCATACAAAGGGACTGGTCCTCTTTTTTTAAGTTTTTCAATTCTTAGATATGAGCCAATTTTTTTAAATTCAATCATATGAGCATGCATTTGAACTGCATTTTTAAAATTAATTTTTTTTACATATAAAGAATTATTTTTTTTTAATTTAATTAAAATTTCATCGAATACTTTTGATCTAGTTATTGCAACAGAATAACCATATCCTTTGTTTTCTAGTATTGGCGACCATGCATCACCAATCGAAATATCAGACAGCTCTCCAGTAAAATCAGGCGTGATGAGGCAATTTTTTGAAATAAAAAAAGGTATTAAATAATTATAGTAAAATTTTTTTAAACTTAATATTTTATTTTTAGTAACAATTCTTAGTATTCCTGGCCATTCACCATATCTCCAGTCAATTTTTTTTACATCTTTAATATTTCTAACACCATTACCTTTTAAATAAAACTCGATAGCTCCTGGGTACATATTCGTACCAGAATAAATGCTAATGAGAAATTTAATATGAGCATAATCTTTTGGGTGCTTTATCTTTAATGCTCTTAATGAAGCTATATGTTCAGGCAAACCAACAAAAACATATTTTTTATTTTTTTTTAATTTTTTTAATTTATGTAATAA
>CEQN01211995.1_pt1 | contig 13073 bp, 9 predicted proteins | sample 427011 | NCBI WGS metagenome assembly CEQN01 (sample SAMEA2621277, study PRJEB7988) | marine metagenome | biome: marine biome (ENVO:00000447); feature: deep chlorophyll maximum layer (ENVO:xxxxxxxx); material: "saline water (ENVO:00002010), including plankton (ENVO:xxxxxxxx)" | depth 120 m
GCGATGGTAATGGTAGGAAATGGAACTAATTAAAAAATCGAATATTAAATTAGACTCTGAATCAAGTTAGCTATGTACCCACCAAAGGAGGGGGAAACATGACTCAAGTATTAGGAATAGACCTCGGAACTACCAACTCTGCTATGGCAGGAATGGAAGCTGGTCAACCACAAGTAATCGCTAATGTTGAAGGAGGTCGCACCACACCTTCTGTAGTGGCTCATGGTAAAGATGGTGAACGATTAGTTGGAACTGTTGCAAAAAGACAAGCTGTTACAAACCCAGACCAAACCCTCTACTCTGTGAAACGATTAATGGGCCGAAAATATAGTGATGATGAAGTACAACGATTTAAGGATGTTGCAGGGTTTGAAATTGTAGAGCTCTCAAATGGAGATGCTGGTGTCAAAATGGGAGAACGTGAATATAGCCCCCCTGAAGTTAGTGCCATGATCTTGCAAAAACTCAAAGCCGACGCTGAAGCATATTTAGGTCAAGAAGTATCTGAGGCTGTCATTACTGTCCCTGCTTACTTTGGTGATTCACAGAGGCAGGCCACCAGGGATGCTGGACGTATTGCTGGTTTGGAAGTACTACGAATTATCAATGAACCAACTGCTGCAGCACTCGCTTACGGACTCGACAAAGAAGGCGATGAAATAATAGCAGTGTACGACTTGGGTGGAGGTACTTTCGATATATCCATTCTTGAGCTTGGTGAAGGGACGTTTCAAGTGCGAGCCACCAATGGAGATACTTTTCTTGGTGGTGATGATTTTGATGAAGTAATAATTAACTATTTAGTCGCTGAATTTCTTAAAGATCAAGGTGTAGATTTAAAACAAGATCGAACTGCACTACAAAGATTAAAGGAGGCCGCCGAAAAAGCAAAAATTGAACTTTCTTCAGCGCAGCAGACTGAAGTTAATTTACCATTTATAACCGCTGATGCCAGCGGCCCAAAGCATCTAGTCACAAATATTACACGTGCACAACTAGAACAACTAGTAGGAGATCTTGTTGAGCAAACACTTACTCCTTGTAAACAAGCACTAGAAGATGCTGGACTAAAAGCTTCAGAAATCAATGAAATTGTCTTAGTTGGAGGAATGACTAGAATGCCACTAGTCCAACAACAAGTGGAAAGTTTTTTTGGAAAAGAACCTAACAAAGGTGTAAACCCAGATGAAGTGGTTGCATTAGGAGCAGCCATTCAAGCTGGAGTACTTAAAGGTGATGTCAACGACGTATTACTTTTAGATGTAACACCTCTGACGTTAGGTATCGAAACATTAGGCGGTGTAATGACTCCACTAATAGAAAGAAATACAACTATACCCACTAGCCAGTCTCAAGTATTTTCAACTGCCGCAGACAATCAACCTTCTGTTGAAATTCATGTCTTACAGGGAGAACGATCTATGGCAACTGACAATAAATCTTTAGCTAAATTTATTTTAGATGGCATATTACCAGCACAACGAGGTATGCCTCAGATTGAAGTTAGTTTTGATATCGATGCAAATGGTATTGTCACAGTTTCAGCAAAAGATAATGCTACTGGAAAAGAGCAGAATGTCACAATTCAAGCTGGTTCAGGTCTAGATGACAAAGAAGTTGAACAATTGAGACAGGAAGCTGAAAAATTTGCGTCTGAAGATCAAGCAAAACGAGAGGCTGTAGAAGAAAGAAATGCGGCAGATTCTTTGATCTATTCTTCAGAAAAAATGCTTACTGAAAATGAAGATAAAATCGATACTGAAGCTGCCGAAAAAGTTAGAGCGGCAATAGAGGAAGTTAGAGAAGCTCTAGGACAAGAAGAAGCTAACGCTATCCGAGAGTCCACAGAAAAACTATCTTTGGCCATGCAAGAAATTGGACAGGCACTCTATAGTAATCCCGAAAATGTTACTCCCGATGACATTGATAATACGAGTGGTGATAACTTGTCAGACGAAGAAAAAGACACTATCGAAGGAGAATTTCGAGAAGTTTAAAAATAGATTTCCGACATATTAAGGTTAAATATGACAACAAATCGAGGCTTTAGCATATGACAGGTCAACCTGATCCTTACGAAGTTTTAGGCGTTGCACAAAACGCTTCTTCCGAGGAGATTAAGAAATCGTTCCGTAGATTGGCTATGGAATATCATCCTGACCGCAATAAAGATATAAATGCAGAAGCACGATTCAAAGAAATCAACAACGCGTATGAAATTCTTTCGGATCAAGAGAAACGGGCAAGATACGATCGTTATGGACACAGTGCCAGTGACGGTCAAGGATTTGCTGGTTTTGAATCTATGGGTGGATTTGGTGATATTTTTGACGCATTTTTTCGAGGAAGTACTACACGCCGTTCTGGTCCACAACGTGGTTCTGACTTAGAAACATCAATTACTATTGATTTTGAAAAGGCAATATTTGGAACAGAAGAAGAAATAAACTTCCAACGTATTGAACGTTGTTCTGATTGCCGTGGAAATGGTCAGTTAAATGGTGAAGATAGGTCAACTTGTAAGAACTGTGACGGCACTGGAGAAATTCGTCGTGTCCAGCAATCACTTTTTGGCCAATATGTTAATGTAGCATCCTGCTCTAGTTGTGATGCTACAGGAAGCATCGTAACTAATCCTTGTACAAAATGCAGAGGAAAAGGTGCAGAGCGCATCGACGTAAATAGGACCATAAAAATACCTGCCGGCATAGAAGATGGGCAGCAGATTCGTCTTGCAGGAGAAGGTAGTGCAGGTTCGCATGGTGGCCCCGCAGGAAATCTCTATATACAATTGCAAGTTCAACCACATGATTTATTTAACAGAATCGATCAAGACTTGGTATACGAGCTACCTCTTAATATTGCACAGGCATCACTAGGTATAAATATTGAGGTGCCCACTATTGATGGTGAATCTCACGAACTAAAACTAAAATCGGGTACCCAACATGGAGAAATTCATGTGATTAAAGGAAGAGGAGTCCCTCACTTAAGAGGATCAGGTCGAGGAAACTTGCTTGTTCGTACACATATTATTACACCAAAAAAACTGTCTAACGATCAGAAAAAATTACTTAATCAGCTTGCCGAATCTCTGGGAACACCTGATATACCTGATGATAATTCAATTTTCGGAAAGATAAGAGACAGTTTTGCTTAGCAATGTTTCTAGCACCTTTTCCTGGTTTGAAATTTCAATTAAGTCTACCCCATCAGATGTTCCGATTATCAGTGAATTCCTTTCAAGCATAAGCACAAATGGTGTCACTATTGAACCAGCAATTGAGATCCTTACTGATGTCGATTTTGGATTTACTTATCGAAATGAACCTTCCATTATTCGTGCTTATGTAGAAAAACCTTTTACAACTAGAGAACGTGTAAGTTTTAGAAAAATGTTAAATGCACTACCTATAACAGCTAAGATCCCTCGTATTCACTACCGCATAATTGAAAATGATGATTGGGCTAATGAATGGAAAAAATATTATAAAACAGAGCATATCGGAGAAAATATTGTCGTCTGCCCTTCCTGGATTGAATATCATCCAAGGCATTCGGAAACAAAAATTACTCTTGATCCTGGAGCTGCCTTTGGTACAGGACAGCACCCCACTAGTCAACTTTGTCTAATTGCACTAGAAAGATACACTCAAAAACAAGATACTATAATCGATCTTGGATGCGGCTCAGGCATATTAAGCATTGGGGCAATAATGTTTGGTGCAAAATCTGCGTACGCCCTTGATATCGATAAAAATGTCATTGACATAACAATTAAAAATTCAAAAATAAATTATACTCACCCGAAAATACTGGCAGCCCATGGAACATTGGGATCGAGCTGGCCAGACCAATTCCCTCAACAATCATCATTAGCCGACATTATTATCGCTAATATCTCAACTAGCACTATCCTCGAATTAATCGCACTAATAAAAGATGCCCTGAAAAATGAAGGATTAGCGATATTGAGTGGATTCATTAATGATCATCTACCTGAAATCAAATCCAAACTCGAACAACTTAATTTTGAAACAATCGATATATTAAGTGATTCAAATTGGACGTGTCTTGTTGCAGTCAAGGTTTGAATATTAGACTTATTCTAAGAATCACTTTAAGTACTAAATCCTTGATAAAATATATAGGAAATCTGCGAGGTGCAATTGAATAATCCACAATTAACGACCCAGAAAATTATCGATAATATTACCAATGTAATTCTTGGTAAAGAACATGAAATTAAGCTCTCCCTAATTGCATTGCTGTGTAATGGTCACTTACTTATTGAAGATGTTCCGGGAGTTGGTAAAACAATACTTGCCAGATCGATAGCAAAATCTACAGGATGTCAATTCTCACGTATACAATTCACACCTGATCTACTGCCTTCTGATGTCACTGGTGTCACAATTTATAAGCAACAAACAGGTGAGTTCGAATTTCACGCAGGGCCAATTGTCTCTGAAATTGTCCTAGCGGACGAAGTTAATCGAGCCACCCCTAAAACACAATCTGCATTACTTGAAGCCATGGAAGAAAACCAAATTACAGTGGACGGGGATACCCATTATCTTTCCAGTCCATTTATGGTAATCGCAACTCAAAATCCTATCGAATATGAAGGAACTTTTCCTTTACCTGAAGCACAGTTAGATCGTTTTTTAATCCATATCAATCTTGGATACCCTACCCCTGCACAAGAAATTAATATTATGGATTCCCAGCAATCAAAACATCCGCTTGAAAACCTTGTTCCAATAACAACTCCTGAAGAAATCAAACAACTACAACAAAACGTTAAGAATATCTACATCGATCCTTTAGTGAAGCAGTATATTGTTGATTTGGTAAATGCTACTCGTTCGCATGAAAATATCTATCTCGGTGCCTCACCAAGGGGATCTTTGGCATTAATGCGATCAATTCAAGCATACGCCATGCTTGAAGGGCGGGATTTTGTCCAACCAGATGACGTAAAGATTTTAGCTTATCCAACTTTGGGACATCGAATAATCATCGATCCTAGTGCGCACATACGCGGTGTCAGCAATGATCAAATTATTGATGAAATAATCGGACGAGTAAGGGTACCCGGAGATCGCGCCCGTGGTAGTAATTAGCAAATGCAATGATAACAAGATCTATTTCAAACTTAAAACAGACTTGTCTAAAGTTCCCCAGCCCATCCATAGCCGTAGCTTTGGCTATAATATGTTTACTCTTGGGATTGTCTACGGGATTTTGGTTACTATTTAGACTTTTTTACATAATTATCATTGCACTCCCTTTACTTTATTTATGGACAAAATCCATGATTAACAGCCTCGATGTGGAAATTGTTAGAGAAACTCAACGAGCAACACAAGGACAATCCATAAGAGGAAGAATCACCCTTCGATCCAGCTCAATACTGCCAAAAATCTGGCTGGAACTATCTGACCAATCGACTATTCCTTCACACACATCAAAACGAGCAATCACCCTTCCATCTCGAGGTACTACTGTCTGGTCTTATAATACAAAGGCACTACTCCGTGGCCTGTATACACTAGGCCCTCTCACTGTTACAGCTACAGACCCTTTTGGCTTTTTTAAGTTTTCGAAAACTTTTGGTAGTGAATCAACACTACTGATATACCCTTACACCCCTGAAATAAACTACTTTAATACACCATCCTCAAACCTCCCTGGTGAGGGACATTTTCGTAAACGTAGCCATAATATTACACCGAACATCTTTGGATTAAGAGATTATATACCTGGCGATGCCTTCAACAGAATTCATTGGCCAAGTACCGCAAGAAAGGGTCGTACAATAGTCAAAGAATTTGAAATAGACCCCTCTTCTGAAATATGTCTACTCTTAGATTTAGATAAAACACATCACACTGGATTCAATTTAAATTCTACTGAAGAAATATCTGCACAAATCTGTGCAGGCCTCGCCCGATATTTTATACAAACCAACAGGTCGGTTGGTCTTGCATTTTTTGACTCGTCTATTAAGGTAGATAAACCTGAAAAAGGAAATTCACACTTCACTCGTATCCTTGAATCACTGGCACTTGCAAAAGCCATAGGATCCGTCACGATGGAACAATTAATTTTAGATCAATCCCCAAAATTTGGACGACACTCAACAGTTATCGCTATTACTCCCTCCACTAATACTCAATGGATTACGGAACTTAGAGGCCTTAATAATCGCGGCATTCAAGTAACAGCAATCACACTAAATGGTGAAAGCTTCGGTGGATTTATTAATTCCGATAATGTGTATAAATCATTAGAACAAAATGGAATACTTCACTACGACATAGCAGCTGGGACTGATCTTACTAACGCACTTTCAAGAAAAATCCCCCATAAATTTAAATCAACGACTGGTGATTAATTATGATTAATTCAGAACTAGAACACTTATTTCGTCCTAGTGATACTGATCGCCATGAACAACCAAATTCAATATTAGAGCATTTCCTGCATGGTTACTCTTGGTTCAGTATATTTCTTTTGTTAATAGCGCTGTTGGCTATGACCCATTCACTAGAAAATGCCAACTGGGTTGATGAGATGCCCTCTATTTATATATCCACATTGATTGGTTTCGTCGCTGGATTAATTACGATCATTTTTCAGATCAAATACTTCTCCAAAAGTCTGTATGTCGGAACAATTACGACAATTATCTTGTCATTAAGCACGATCGTCTGGAATCTAAAAACTACTAATCCTGCAACAGCAAATCAACCTTACTTACATATCAATGAATTCTTATTCCGAATCTACGATTGGTATTCCGCTGTTGTAACTGGAGGGATTTCAAATGATCCACTGCCTTTTGTAATTATTCTAATCCTGACAGTTAGCTTGATCTCTTTCTATGCAGTTCTATCAACAATTCGATGGAAAAATCCTTGGCTAGCATTACTTCCACCTGGATTTGTTTTACTGACGAATATTTCCTACCTTTCCTATTCAAAAAATGTTGAACTAATAATTTTTTTATTTATAGCAATCCTATTAATAGTACAAATCAATTTCATGCGTTCACTGGAAAAATGGCATGTCGAACGTCGACCTTGGCCAGAGCACATATCCATACAAATCATTTTTTTAGGAATAGCAACTTCATTTATACTAGTAACATTCGCCTGGTTAACACCTACTTTCAACAATTGGAAACCTGTAGACACATACTTTGAAAACGTAACCTCACCTCTTCAAGAAAGATTCGAGTGGTTCAATCGAGTCTTTGCAGGCGTTTCATCAAAACGCGACCTCCCAGTCCATAGCTTTGGTGAAACAATGCCCCTACAAGCATCTATCAGCCTCAGCAATACAGATCTCATGGAAATTGAAACCATATCGCCTGGTAATTTTAAAGCCGCTATTTATGATGAATATACAGGTTTTGGTTGGCGTACTTCAGACACAATCCTCGTTAACTCAAGTGGAACTACTATAGATGCCGCTTTATTTGGAACATCTTTAACTCAATCACAATTACGCGAACCACGATCTTTGACTGTCACAATACTAAACCCAATACCTAACCGACGTCTCCTTTTTCACGGCGAACCTATCGCCTCTGATATAAATACAAAAAACGTAATCAATACTCAATCCAATGACATCATCGGAGTAACTCCAAAAGATCGATTAAAACCAAACATGACCTACACCACCGTAGGTGCAATTTCAGTTGCACCAATTCAATCCATACTTAGCACTTCGCTAGATTATCCATCACATATAAAAGAACATTATTTACAATTACCTAACAGTCTGCCTACAAGCATTAAGATGTTGGCCACAGATATTGCAAGTACTGCTGAGCATCCCTACATATCAGCTCGAAAGATTGAAGATCACTTAAGACGTAATTATCCCTACACACTTGATGTTAATAGACCACCACCACGTTCAGATGTAATCGAGAATTTTCTTTTCACAGAAAAACGTGGCTATTTTGATCATCATGCTTCTGCAATGACAATATTGCTTCGAACAATAGGAATCCCTTCACGAATAGCTACAGGATTTACTCTCGACACAAATTCATTTGATACTTCATCAAAGTCTTATAAAATTAGCGAGATACATAGTTGGTCTTGGCCTGAAGTTTATTTCCCAGGACTTGGATGGATAGAATTTAACCCCACGCCCAATCGTCCTCTCGTTCAACGTACTAACCAACCTAACTGGTCACCCGATAGCTTAGCACTTGGGACAGAAATACTTCCTTTCGAGGAAGAAGATGATGATGATGAACTTCTTGATGAATTAAATACTTCAAGTCCATTAGGTATCTCTGAGATCGGCGATTCTACAGAAAGCAATATTCTTACTGTGAAAAACATACTCCAAGTCTTAATTTTTTGCGCTGTTCTTGGATTAACCTTAATCGCAATAACCTTCATAATTTGGGGAATATGGTTATATTTATTTAGAAAAGTACCTCCTAATCAACGTTATTGGGCGAAAATACAGTACTTAGCCAAATGGGCAGGACTGCCCCTGATTGCAAATCAAACACCTTTAGAGTGGTCTGATTTAATTTCCAAAAGCGTAGGCAATGCATCTCATTTTAGAGTGTTAGCGACTTCCTACAATGCAGTACGATATGGAAATCCGGAGACGACTTATACATCTAATGAAGTAGCTTTAATCTCCAGTTACAACGAAATTAAAAAAATTCTACTCCAACGAATTATTGCAAAACCGATCGTCAAAATTCGTAATTTATTACCTTTCATCAATGCTAAATAATTCTTGAGACAGCTCCTCTTCTCTTTGAAGTTCATTCCATCTTTGTATTAAAAGCACTAGATTATTAGCTTCTAATCTGGTTAAAACATTTGAATCATCAATTAATTCACTTTGGAACGATTTTTGAACCTCAGATATAAGATATTCTGTTTCAATCTGATTTTCTTCAACTGGATCTTGTTTCTCCGTATTTGTATTTAATCCTCCCGTATCCTTCCCAGTAATATCATTAGCAGTTGTAATCGACTGTGCATTAGTTAATTGATCTCCATTGGTATTAATTTCATTTTGTGGCACTGCGTTCTCTGATCCAGAAGGCTGACTTAACTCTTGTTGTGTAATTTCTCTTGTCATAAGTAAACTTAAGACCAATTCCAAATTTTGCTTTGAATAATTATGGGTCGGCTGTAACTGTAGAGATCGAATATAATGATCTCGAGCGCTCTCGAGCATCCCTCTTTCAAATGCATAGGTACCCATCGCATAGTGTATTAAATATTTCAAACTAACATCATCAGTTTTTAGTAAAGCTTGTTGGGCCACAACTGCCGCTTCATCATCTCTTCCTAAATAATGCAATACATTAGATAAATGATATGCCAACAATGGATCTTCGTTATCTAGTTCTCTAGCATTAAGATAATGAGAAAGAGCTAAATCAAAATTTCCTTCTAGGTATTCTTGATTCCCTGCTTTTACACTACTTGACCATTTTGAATCACTACATCCCACACCAAGAATGACACTGATAATTACAATAGCCATCCCCCATGTGAATAGATTTTTACTAGAAAACAGTCGATGATTTAATCCCAAATCAATAACTAATAAGCAAACAACAATACACACAAACCAGCTGCTAATATCATTAGGCATCGTATAATTGATGTTCTTAAATTCAGTAATTTCACCTCTGTGTAATTCATATATTATTGATTCAATATCTTGTACCTGAAAAAAAATACCTCCTGTAATTTCGGCAATCCCTTTAAGCTTTTCAACATCAACTTTTGTGACACCTCCCCCTGAAAGATCGTTCGGAATGAAGCCACCTGATTCAGTGCCAACTGCTACCGTATATATAGCGATACCGGCAAGGTTAGCTTGTTGAATTGATTCAGAATTGACACCTTTTATATCTTCTCCATCGGAAATAATTACTATCGATTGTGTGCTTGCTGAATCTTCCACACTCAATAGTGCTAGGCTTTTTGAAACAGCATCATCTAAATCGGTCCCTGACTTTACTAATGGAAACTCCCATTGTGCTTGATCAATTAATTGGGAAAGTGCATCGATATCCAAAGTTAGAGGTGCACGTTCAATTGCATTACCTGCAAAAAGGACCAAACCCACTCTATTGCCTTCCAGATGTTGCAATAGCTTTTGAAGTTCAAAAACACTCATTTCTAATCTCGAAGGAATCACATCCGTAGCAGTCATCGATCGTGATATATCAAGCGCAAACACAACATCTATCCCTTGCTTTTTATATGGACGTTCAACACTACCCCAACTTGGCCCTGCCATTGAAATTATTAGAAACGCTAGACATAAAACTAAGAGAAAATTTTTTACTTGATATGTTTTATTAATAAACCTTGAACGTATTAACTGGTTCTGACCGTCAATATCAAAATATCTCCTGCGAACCCTAATCAAGTGATTACTCCACAGATAAAAAGGCAGTAGTAAGATCAGAGCCAATAAGAATATGGGAGTATCAAAATTCATGGATACACCCGCAGAAAAAACTTTTTAAAAACAAATCCAAACACCACTAATGCAAATGCGCACCAAATAAGATATTGCGCGATATCCATCTCTACAGAATAAGTAATGTCTGCCAAATTCGATTTTTCTAATTTAGAAATATCTTGATAGGCAGCTGTCAATTCATCAACTGTCTTCGCATTGTAAAAAAATCCACCCGTTCTCTCTGCGACCAAGTGCAGCATTTGTGTATCGATCGTCATTCCACTTACAGAATCTTGTCCAACGAATCCAATTGTATACACTTTGATTCCCAAAGTTTCAGCAACACGCGAAGCCTGTATTGGTAAAACAACATCTACATTATTCTGACCATCAGTCAGCAAAATAATCGCACGACTTTTTGCAGGAGAATTCTTAAGCAATGACAACGCCTCCATAATGCCTAGACCAATGGCCGTTCCATCGTCGATCATTCCCGTTTCTATTGATTCGATTTGCCTTCGAAGGGCGTTATGATCGTAGGTCAATGGGGATAAAGTCAAAGTACGTGACTGAAAAATAATTAATCCAATACGGTTACCTGCAAAATTTTGGACAAAATCAACCACAACATTTTTACTTTGCTCCAAGCGTGATTCACCTTTTATATTGTTTGCAACTAAGTCCATCGAGCTAGAAGCATCCAGTGCTATTACAATGTCTATTCCCTCCGATGGGATTTCTATCCGTTTCAATCCAAATTGTGGTCGTGCCAGCGCAAAAATTAACAATAAAATGACTATCCCCTTTAAAAAAGAGGGTAACCACCATAAACGTATCCTCCAATTTGATTTAAACTCTCCTCGAATTAATTCTACATTTGATATCCATAAGTTATGCCGAGGTGCAGCAATATAACTAATACACAATACACAAAGGAATGCTATCGGAATAAGCCATAAAAATTCGATGTTTTCAAATCTCATGTTCGATATCCCTAGTCGTTATCTCGCCCGAGACACTTCCACGATTTAACTCTATAATCTCGTATGCAATAGTAAGATCACGGTCAGCTAAAATTGGATCAGGAAAAATATTGCCATAAATAACTTCATCACAGCGATTAAGTAAATCTCTAATCAAACGAAGTTGCCATTTGTCAATCTGGGCAAGATCTCCCAGTACAATTAATTCTTTTACAGTTAACGAAGATGCCTGCATGTTATATCTTGATGAAATATATTGCCTAATGATTCTATCTATCGACTGATAAAATTCTCGATAATTTTTTACAGAGTCTAAACTCACTCCTCTTAATAAACTTAATCGATTTGTTGCAATATCTTCATCGTGTTGTATAGGGAATGTACCTTCTTTACTTGTCCGTTTTCTAATACGAAGTAACAAATAAGCTATCAAAAGGAAAAATCCACTAACCGCTAGCAATTCTTGATAATTAAAACTATAAAAGCCTTCCTCTCTAAACAAAGGCGCTAATGGACGTAGGGACCCATCATCTTTATTTCTTGTTGGATATATATTAATTTGAGGAAGATCTATGCTGACTTTACCTGTGCCTAATTTTGAATCGACCCATAACAAATCAATGTATCCACTCGCTTGAAGATCGAGTACATACGAAGCGACTTTAAAAGTCCGACTCGATATTACTAAATCTCCACTCGTTCGATCGAAAATACTAATTTGATCTTCACTCGATACTATATCCATACCCGACGGTAAAATTGGTTCAGTTATCGTAAAAATAACATCTTCTTTATGTGAAATTTCTACTGTAATGTCTATTAAATCTCCAACTGTAACTTCGTTCGGATTTGTTCTAACACTAACGTCATAATCTGGATATTCTTGCGCATGTATACTACTAAAAGTAATACCATAAATAACTACCATTGCCACTACCAACCAACCATGTGGCTTTTTCATTACCTTACCGATCGCAGTTTAAAATAATTACTCAACGGATTTAATAAGTCTTGCGTCACATCAATTTTGACTTCACCCACATTTGCCAACGAAAATTTTTGACTCCTCAACTCAGAAAAATTCTTAGCACGCAATCTATACCTTTCTCGGACGACAGGATCTGTGGTATCAATGATGGTTGAATAACCATCTTCTATGGACTGAACTTGTATAAGTCCTACCTCTGGTAATACAAAATCAACGGGATCAGTAAGGACTAGTGCTATTACATCATGGCGTTTTGACATTCTATGCAAGCTTCCAAGATCTTCTAAATTAGTAAAATCTGACAGCAAAAAAATTATCGACTTTTTTCTAAGTACATTGGTCAGACGGTCGCATGCTTCTGTAATACAAGTCTCTAGGGCAAAATATTTCTGATCTAACACTGTTCGAACTAATCTGTGTGCGTGTTTTTCTCCATGTTGAGGTTTGATATATTCATTAACTTCCTTATCAAAGAGCATCAAGCCTACTCGATCATGATTCTCAACTGCGAGAAAACTAATCAATGCCACCAATTCTGCAGAAGCACCAATTCGACCATTCTGCCTTCCTGCAACCAATTGAGAAGCTGAGGTATCTACAGCCAAAATAATTGTCAGATCTCTTTC
>CEQN01207559.1_pt1 | contig 13046 bp, 10 predicted proteins | sample 427011 | NCBI WGS metagenome assembly CEQN01 (sample SAMEA2621277, study PRJEB7988) | marine metagenome | biome: marine biome (ENVO:00000447); feature: deep chlorophyll maximum layer (ENVO:xxxxxxxx); material: "saline water (ENVO:00002010), including plankton (ENVO:xxxxxxxx)" | depth 120 m
TCTGTGGTTTCGACAGAAGACGCACCCAATGACTCATCAAATACAACTTTAATTGAGAAGTTATCGTTAGCATCATTACCTGTCAAAGTATACGGAGCAACTGTGTCTTTATCAGCACTATATTTCTTACCTGTTATTGCAGAAGTCATATTAGGTGCTGTTGAGTCTATAGTGAAGTTAGCTGCACTACCAGTAATAGTTTTCTGGTTACCAGCTATATCTGAAACTACAATCTTATAGTTCGTAGAAGAACCATGCCAAGTACCTGTAGTAGTTGTTGTAACGGTAGAACCGTCAACACCAAATCCACCACCGGTCCTAGATCCGGCTCCATCACAAGTTCCAGTAGCTGCAGTTGTCCAGTTAGTACCTGGAGTCAATGCCACTGTAATAGTCATAGACTTAGAACCGAGGTCTGCATATGAATATTCTGTAGATAAAGCTTTACAGTTATTAACAAATGAAGATACATAAGTCAAAGGCGCTGTAGCTGTAAATCCAGATGCAGAATCAGCAACTGTATACGTAAATTCAGGGGTTGTATCGTTAGTTATTGTTCCATCTAGTGGACCAACAATAGAAATAGTTGGTACAGCAAAGTCAATTGTAGCTGCTGCAGAAGAAACAACCGCAGTTGATGTCACCGCATCAGTACAACTGGTTCCACAACCGTAGTAAGAAACTGTCAAGGTATCACCATCTTGAACCCAAACAGCACCGTCACCGGAAGTAGTAGATCCAGCATCTTTACTGATTACAATACTACCGTTGTAATAATCAGCTTCGTCATCTGTTGAAAGAGAACCAGGAGCAGTTACCTGAGTAATGCTTACCCATTCACCTTCAGCGTCCGAAGTACTCGTTACTTTCGCAACTTTATTACCAGCAGCAGAGCCAGCATAAGTATCAACAACGTTATAAGAATAAACAGCTACAACGGTTGAAGAACCGTTAATTGTAGATTTGTTCTTAAATACTGCGTTATCTTTGTTCCAGCCAACAAGCTCTGAGAAAGTGTTTGTTGTACCTGTTGCAGAAGATGTAACAGTTATAGCTGATAAGGATGTACTAGCTGTGTTAGTAGTACTAAAGGTGCTTGTAGAACTAGCCACAGTACCACCTTCCTGAATACCACCACAAGTAGCACCATTATAGGCAATACACGTAGTACTACCATTAATGTTAGGGGTTGTAGAAGCGGAGAATAGAGTAAACTCGCTGTCTATCCCTATGTCACTTCCAGAGTTGTTATTAAAGTACCACGTTGTAGACGCAGTCTTTGTTGTGTCCAGAGCAGAGTCTCTTAACCAGAAACTGGCAGATGACGTTGCCCCACTTACAGAGCCTGTAGGACCAGGCGAGTAGTGCTTTTGCACTGTCGCGCTAGTATTCATCCACGATACTTTATCTTCAGCAATCGTGGCTGCTTCGGCTCTTGACTCATTAACGGTCCACTGCGACATAAGCAGAACAACCATCACTAAGCCAATGCTCATGAATTTTAATGCATTCTTCACTTCGTTACCCCCTTGAAATGGTGCGGGTCTAAATTTTTTAATTCCCAAATTTATAAATTCGAAAAGCCCTGGTATTTTCAACCTCGGTGCTAATCTAAATTCCTATTTAATTTTTAAAATCGCAAGCAAAAGAGCAAGCGATACTGCCCCAATATATTTTGGGCTCTATGATTTGTACACCACGCGTATGCCTATTGTCAAGGCATTAATCAGGCAAAATAGCCTTTTTACACGTTTGTTTACAAATCTTTAACATACTTTATATATTTATTTTTTCACCTTTAAAAATTAAGGTACAAAAAATATAATTCACGCATTTTTATGTTGTCAATACGTAAATGCACCTAAATTTTAAACCGATTTACACCAAAAGCACAATAGGTGCAACTGTTCATGGAATGAACGTATTTTGAAGGATTATTTTTAAAATTTAACGTTCGCTTATTGAACATATTAATCTTTTCCGAGACCTGCAAGAAATTGATTATTATCTTTTGATTTTTTCATTCGCTCAAGTAATTTTTCCATGGCTTCATTGTTATTATTATTGTTAGAATCCGAATCAATCATCGTTAGCATTCTTCTCAGTAACCAAACTTGCTTTAATACTTCTTCAGATAAAAGTAATTCTTCTCTACGTGTGCCACTTTTATAAATATCTAACGCAGGGAACACTCTTCGTTCAGCCATTCTTCTGTCAAGATGGACTTCCATATTGCCAGTACCTTTAAATTCTTCATAAACCACATCGTCAAGCCTACTCCCTGTATCTACAAGGCAAGCAGCCAATATAGTAAGACTTCCTTTCTCTTCAGTATTCCTCGCAGCACCAAAGAAGCGCTTAGGGGGATACAGTGCAATAGGGTCCATTCCTCCTGACAAGGTTCTGCCACTACTTGGCACGGACAAATTATAAGCTCTAGTTAGTCTCGTAATACTATCAAGCAATATAACAACGTGCTCTCCCGCCTCAACTAGCCGTTTAGATCTTTCTAAAACTAACTCAGCAACCCGGCAATGATCCTCAACTGGTTCATCAAAAGTAGAGCTGTAAACTTCTCCTTTTATAGATCTTCTCATATCAGTAACTTCTTCTGGCCTCTCTCCAATTAAAGCTACCATTATGTGTATATCCGGATGATTTTGAGTAATCCCATTAGCTATATCTTTCAAAATTGTAGTTTTCCCTGCTTTTGGAGGAGCTACAATTAAACCCCTCTGACCTCTACCTACAGGCGAAATAATATCCATTAATCTTGTCGATAGTTCTTTTTGCCCTGTTTCCAAGACGATTTTTACATCAGGGAAAACTGGTGTTAACGACTCAAATTTCGGCCTGGTTTTTGAATCAGCAGGGTCCATACCATTAACTTCTTGAACTTTAACTAACCCAAAGTAACGTTCCCCATCTTTTGGAGGCCTTACATCACCTTGCAAGTAATCTCCTGCCCTAAGGTTGAATCTACGTATTTGCGATTGAGACACATACACATCCCCAGAACCTCTTTGCTCACCATTTTGCCTTAAAAAGCCGTATCCTTCACTAAGTATTGAAAGGATACCAACCGCAGTAATCGTTTCCTCATTATCGGTACAAACTTTAAAAATTTTGCGCATAAGATCTAAGCGCCTAGGGGTAGCCCCTTCTTCAACAGCACCTGCTTTAATTGCTATTTCTAGCAACTGTTCGTCAGTATTTTCTTGAAGTTCAGCTAATTTCATTTTATCAATCACCAATCAAATTTTATATTTACAATTTAAAGCACAAAATGTGCACTTATTAAATAATCAGGGGGTTTCAGTAATCTCATTACTAATCATTATTAAGATAATTAATAGTTTGGGATTTCTAAAAGCGGCAGTTCGTGTTTGAACTGCATGAATTATAACACACACATAAACAAATGTAACTGTTATTTATAATTTTTGAACTTTATTTACTGCTGCATTAACAAATTCACTGAAAATAGGGTGAGGATCTGTAGGCCTAGAAAGAAATTCTGGATGAAATTGAGTTCCAAGCATGAATTCATTATTAGAATATTCTACAATCTCTACTAATGTACCGTCAGGTGAAATACCAGATGGATTAAGGCCCACAGACATCAAATCTTCTCTGTACAAATTATTAAATTCAAATCTATGCCTGTGTCTCTCCATAATGGTATCTTTGGAAGACCCATATGCTCTAGATGCAATAGTTCCATTAACAAGATTACAAGGATAACCTCCTAATCTCATCGTCCCCCCTTTGTCAGTTATATTTTTTTGATCTTCCATAATATGAATGACAGGATCCGGAGTATCTTTTACAAATTCTGTAGAATTAGCAGATTTTTTGTCTAAAAGGCTCCTAGCCGCTTCAATTACCATGACTTGCATACCCAAACAAAGGCCTAGGTAAGGCACGTCATTTATACGACAATATTCAACGGCTGATATCATGCCCTCCACCCCTCTATACCCAAATCCACCCGGAACAACAACACCTGCCGAGTCATTCAAGTATTTTTCAGGACCATTTTTTTCAATATTCTCAGAATCAACCCATTTAATTTCAATATTGCGAGAATACTTTATTCCTGCATGTATCAACGCTTCTTTAACTGAAATATAAGCATCATGTAAATCCACATATTTTCCAACAACAGATATTTTAATGTGATCTTTATCTGATTTAATCATTGAAACAAGATTTTTCCAGTCATCCGAAAGAGTAATTTCATCATTTTTCGTTGAAAGGGACATCGTATCTTTAATTAAGTTCCCCATACCTTGTTTTTCTAGTATTAAAGGAACCTCATATATAGTTGATACAGTGGGCAACATAAGAACACCCTCAATAGGCACATCGCAATGAATCATAATTTTACGCCTGAGATCTTCAGGGACATCGTGGTCACTTCTACATATAATAGCGTCAGGTTGTATTCCTATACCTCGCAATTCCCTAACACTATGTTGAGTAGGTTTAGTCTTTAACTCCGATGTTGATGTTATATAAGGCAAAAAGGTTAAGTGGATATAAAAAACATTATTACTCCCCACCTCATTTCTCATTTGCCGGATAGCTTCCAAAAAAGGCAACCCTTCAATATCCCCAACAGTTCCCCCAACTTCAACAACAATGACATCAGCTTTAGTCTCTTCGGCAAGATTCAACATTTTAGCTTTTATAGAATCTGTTACATGAGGTACAACCTGTATTGTTCCCCCCAAGAACTCTCCTCGCCTTTCTCTAGATATGACATCACTGTACACTTGACCTGCTGTTGTATTAGAAGCTTTTCCTAAGTCAACATTTACAAATCTTTCATAATGTCCTAAATCTAAGTCTGTTTCACTTCCATCATTAGTAACAAAGACTTCTCCATGTTGATATGGAGACATAGTTCCAGGATCAACATTCAAATATGGGTCTAGTTTCATTAAAGAAACAGAAAGACCTCGATCTTTTAATATCCTCCCAATAGATCCGACACATACACCTTTCCCTACGGAACTAACTACACCACCAGTAATGAAAATAAATTTAGTCATATCACTCCAAAAAAATCTGCACTAAGACAAATTGCCATATCCGCTCAAGTATATGAACAGATAACGAAAGGTGTCAATTGTGTTTGCGCTGTGTCAAATTCAAAAAACCTACATGATAGATAGTACAAATTTAACTAAAATAAAGATACAATTCATTCAAACATAGTAATAATTTGGGAGTTATAGCTTGAAATACTATCGAATAGAGACAATATACGGGTTACCTATAATTGGCGTAGAAACTAAAGATGGAGTCATTGAAAATATAACTTCTGTAGAAGAAGAAATAGACGACTTGGGAAATTTAATAAAGCTTTCCCATATATCAGGAATCCCTTTAGATGATTTAACTAAAAAAATATTAGCTGATGGAAATCCAGAGATCCTATCATTAGAACGAATCTTCAAGGATTCTAGAACAAAAAATGGAGATTACCAAATCGATCGACCTATTGATCCTCCAGAGGTTTGGGCAGCTGGGGTTACCTACAAGAGCAGCGAACTTGAAAGACGGCGAGAAAGCGATACTCCTGATATATATTCCAATATATATCAGGCAGATCGCCCTGAGGTGTTTTTTAAATCTACGGAAGATAGATGTATGGGGCCTTTTGAAGATTTAGGAATAAGATCTGATTCTACTTGGGATGTACCAGAACCCGAATTAGCTTTTGTTATATTTAGGGGAGAAATAATTGGATATACGATCGGAAATGATATGAGTAGTAGATCTATAGAAGGAGAAAATCCATTATATTTACCTCAGGCTAAATTATATGACCTAAGTTGCTCAATAGGGCCATGCTTTGTTAGTACAGATACTATTAAAGACCCACACAACTTAGAAGTTACATGTACAATCGTTAGGGCAAATAAACAAGTTTTTTCAGGCACTACATCAACTAGTGAAATGGCAAGAACTTGCGAAGAAATATCAGATTGGCTTCAACGAAGCAACACTGTTCCCGACTTCACAACCGTCTTAACAGGAACATCTATAGTGCCTTCTCCGGATTTTACTCTAGCAGAAGGAGACGTCGTAAAAATCGAAATATCATCTATTGGGATATTAGAAAACACAGTCGTAAAAGTATAAACAATTTGACCTAAGTATCAGAATCAATAGATTTCTTATATTTTTCTTTAATACTAGTTATTTTGATTTCTGCATCAGATAGCCTAGAACTTGCTAGACTTGCAAATTTCATTGCTTCTTCATATATTTGGGCAGCTTTATCCAATGAAATTCCACCTTCATCTAATTGAACTACACATTTTTCTAGATCAGACATTAATCTTTCAAAAGTAAGATCTTCATGGTTATCCATATTCTATTTCCCTCCATTTAAAAACATTCAATCTTCAACAACTACGTCAATGTCTCCATCTGAAATAGTTATTTTCAATAAATCACCTGAAGTGACATCAGATTTTTTAGTAATCACTTTATTGGTAATATGTTTCTGCACAATCGAATATCCTCTGTCTAATGTTGCTTTTGGAGACATTAAATGTAAATTACCATAAATTCTTTTGTACGAATCACTCCTAGAATTAATTACACGATCTATTGAATTAGATGCCTTTGACACAAGATCATCTAACCTTAATTTATCATTATCAAAATCTGGCAAATTAACATTCAATTCGGAAACAGTTAATTTAAGTCGTGAATTTGTTTCATTAATTATATTCTGTATCCGGTCATTCAAAGTGCCTTGGATTACCCTAATAGACTCACTAATCTTTACAAAGTCTGGGACAACTGCAACAGATGCAGCTGTTGGGGTAGCAGCTCGAAAATCAGCTACATAATCAGAAATAGTCCAATCGTCTTCATGACCAATACCTGTAACAACGGGAACTAACGATGAAAAAATAGCTCTTGCTACAAGCTCATCATTAAACGGCATTAAATCTTCGGGAGCACCTCCTCCTCGAGCCAAAATTATTACATCTATATCTGGTAATTTGTTGAGTTGATAAAGTGCCTCCGATATTAATTGAGGTGCTTTATCTCCTTGTACTAAAGTGTGAGAAAGAATTAATTCGACTAATGGAAACCTGTTACTTATGGTACGTTTTATATCTCCCCATGCTGCTGCATCTTCAGAGGTAACAATTCCTATTTTCACAGGATAATTAGGTAGCGTACGTTTTCTAGAATGATCAAAAAGGCCTTCAGCATCAAGTTTATTTTTCAAATCATCTATTTGGGACTGTAAAGTCCCAGTGCCCGCCGGTTGAATAATATTAGACAAAATTTGCATTCGTCCTTGTGCCTTATAAACAGTTATACGTCCAAAAACTCTAACCATTTCGCCCATCAATAAATTTTCAGCCCCTATACCTCTATTAAAAATAACCCCATCAAGTAATGATTCTTCATCTTTAAGTGTGAAATATGAATGACCAGAAGCTGCGGTACTAACTCGGGATACTTCTCCAACAACCACAACATCTGAAAGTATTTCATCATTTTCAAAAAAAACTTCTATATGGTTAAGGATTTGAGAAACTGTTAGATCTAACACAACTATGCTCTAGAGATATATTCGCTAGATCTAGTGTTTACTTTTAATATATCTCCTTCGTTAACAAACAAGGGCACTGATATTTCTAATCCGGTCTCAAGTTTAGCCAGCTTTGTGGCACCTTGAGCAGTATCCCCTTTGACCCCTGGTGGGGAATCAATAACTTTCAATTCAACATTCAAAGGTAATTCCAACGAAATCGGATTCTCTTCAAAAAAAATAAGATCTAATTCCATTTGCTCTTTCAAAAACTTTAAGGATTCCTTGATTTGATCCTCACTCATCGGAAATTGTTCAAATGATTCAGTATCCATAAAATAAAAGAGGTCGCTGTCTCTATATATGTATTGAGCTTTTCTTCTTTCTACCTGGGCCAATGAAAATTTAACATCTCCCTGGAAAGTTCTATCTAATACCCTTCCTGTTCTTAAACTACGAAATCTGATTTTCATAACAGGAGCACGCCCTTGCATTTTGCTATGCTCATATTCAACAACAGAATAAGGTTCTCCATCTAACTCTACTGAAGTCCCTCTTTTCAATTCTCCATAATTAAGCGTCATAATTGAACCTCCAATTACATTTAAAAACTACTTAGGTGACTGAGTCAGTCTTTTGGGCCCATTTGATTCCATAATAAAAACATCTTCAATTCTTACTCCACCCCAACCTTGAACATATATTCCTGGTTCAAGTGTGAATACACTTCCAACATCTATTATGTCATCAGAAGAAGATACGACCATAGGTTTTTCATGAATATCCAATCCTATACCGTGACCTAATCCATGTATAAAATAATCTCCATATCCTTTTGCAGCGATAAATTCTCTTGCTATATGGTCTAAATATCCTCCCTTGACACCAGGAGTAGCCATTTGACAGGCCTTCATTTGAGAGCCTAAAACAACTGAATATATTTCTGAAAATTTATCTTCTTCTTTTTCACCAATAAAAACAGTCCTTGATATATCACTCCTATAACCTTTATATAAAACTCCCATGTCAATTATTAAAGAGTCACCCTTCTTAATTACTTGATCTGTGGGCATATGATGTGGAAACGCACTATTTAATCCAGTTGCTACGATGGATGGAAATGATACCCCTTCAGCAGTTGATTTTACAATATAGTGATCAATTAAATTAGAAATTTCTAACTCAGAAATACCTGGAGCAACGTCATTCAATATTTTTTGCATGATACTATCGGCAAGTGCAACTGCCTCATTTAAAATACAAATTTCGCCAGAATCTTTTACATCTCTGATTGATTCAATCAAATCTGTTAGTGGTTGCAATGAAACCATTCCGTCGATCGAATTTTTAAGCCGACTAAAATCATCAAATGAAATGTGCTTAGATTCAAAACCTATATTAAAAGATACATCATTTTTAATAGTTTTCTTTATCTCAAATAAAATTTCCTGTATGCACGCAAAATCTTTCATGATTGGCCTTATACGCCAATCTTCCATTTTCGAACGAGCCTGATTAATATACCTAGAATCTGTAAACAAATATGTTTCATTTAAAGTTATAAAGATATATCCATTACTACCTGTAAATCCTGAAATATAATGACAATTATTCTTTGAAGTTATCAAAACCCCGTGCAACGAAAGGTCTTTCATTTTTTTTCTAAGATGATCGAGTCTAGATTTTGCTTTCATTAAGAGTTAATTATTTTCCAAATACTCATGCATGGCTTCTAATGCGTAGGTATAACCTTTAGTCCCAACTCCAATAATTTGTCCCATTGCAATAGTAGCAATAACAGAATCTCTTCTATACGATTCTCTGGAATGCACATTTGAAATATGAACTTCAATAATTGGTAATGACGCATCCAATAAAGCATCTTTAAGAGAAAGGCCATAATGCGTCAGTGCGCCGGCATTTATAATTATCCCATCACTGGAATCAGAATTTTTCTGAATAAACGTAACAATCTCAGACTCATCATTAGATTGAAAAGCGATCAAATTAACATCTTTTGAAATTGCTATTTCCTGTAAGTTTTCTATAATACTATCAAGTGTATTAGAACCATAAATAGTCTCTTCCCTTTGACCTAGCATATTTAAATTTGGACCATTAATTAAGAGTATCTGCATGATGTTAATTCCAAAATATTGTGTATAGGATGCTTTTATTTTTCTTCTTCGTCAATACCCGCTGCCGGATGGGCAGCCATATAGGTCTTTATTGCTTGAGTGCCCGTAACATGAGTATATATTTGAGTAGTTGCCGGACTAGAATGCCCTAATAATTCTTGAACCACTCTGATATCGGCTCCACCATCCATCATATGAGTTGCAAAAGAATGCCTCAAAGTATGCGGATGCACCCAACTACTCAATCCTGCGTATTTAGCATAATTTTTAATTCTATATTGGATTGACCTGACACTTAATCGAGTTCCTCTCTCAGAAAGAAACAGAGCTTTTTGAGTAGAATCGTGCCCATTATTCACTTTAGGTCTATATCTTGATACATAATCTAAGATATATTTTTTCGCAATTTCTCCAAATAAAACAATTCTCTCTTTATTCCCTTTACCGGTAACTTTAGCTTTAAGGTCTTCAAAGTCCATATCTCCTAAATTTAATGCAGCTAATTCGCTCACCCTTAATCCTGATCCATATATTAGTTCTAAAATAGCTAAATCCCGAGCAGTAAACATATCTTTATTTTTCAAATCTATGTTATAAGAAATTACTGCAGACACAAGCCTATCAATTTCATTTTCAGACAAAACTTTTGGCAATAATTTAGGTTTCTTCATTGGTACCCTTAACGGTACAGGATCATTTTTTATATAATCTTTTAAGTGTAACCATCGAAAGAAATTCCTTAATACCGATAACTTCCTAACAATGCTAGAACGTGAATATTGAGAGCTATCAAGCCAAGAAAGATATCGCCTTACTGACATCCTATTAAAATCAGAAAATTTATACATGGATTCTCCGATTAAAAATATCAACAATGATTTAAGATCATATCTATATCCACGAACAGTCACATCAGAAAGGCCCCTAACATGAGTCATTTCATTTAGGTATTCAGCTACAACTGAGTCAAAATAGTCTTTATCCATAAAATTAAGAATATTAAGATTGTTGTCTTATTTCCAGTATAGAAAAGGTCTTATTAAAGCGTATGTTGCGATTATTGAATCGGATTAATTAATTGATCTGCAGTTACCCCTAAATCTTTCAAAGAAGACCTGAAACTACATTCTTTTGATGGACATCTCGCCCTAGTGTCCCCTACAGGCAATAAGGGTCCTGAACAATCTGGGCAAAGTTTTTGAGAAATCGGGATAGCATTTATAGCATAATTACAATTTCTATCTGTAAAGAAATTTGCGCATCCATAAAATCGTTTAGATGGTTTAGTTTTTGAGGCCCTTGTTATTCTTTCCTGTATTTCACCTCCACATAATGGGCAAACAACACCTTCAACCCCTAATGTGGACAAGGTTAAGTTTTCTGTATGTGTACAGTCAGGATATGCAGAACAGGAAATAAACCTACCATTTGACCCTAATTTAATTACCAAAGGCTTAGAGCATGTTGTTATAGGACAGTCTTTACCTGCATCTTGTTCAAGTAAATGATAATCAACGCGTGCTGCTTCACTTATTACATTCTCAACTTTTGAACTAAATGGTTTATAAAAGTCTAAAAGCATCGGGTTCCAGTCAAGTTTACCTTCTGCTATGTCATCTAATTTTTTTTCCATTTCAGCAGTAAACCCTACATCTAAGACATCATCAAAATGTCCTTGTAAAAAAAATGTAGTTACAGTACCCAATTTAGTTGGATGTAATTTCCCTCTAACAGACCACACATAATCTCTAGCCTGTATCGTGCTTAAAATAGTCGCATATGTACTAGGTCGCCCAATCCCTTCTTTTTCTAAATAGTTTATTAGCGAAGCTTCTGTAAATCTTGGCGGAGGTTGTGTGAAATTTTGCTCATCTTCAAGATTACTACATAATAATTTTTGTCCAGAATCTAGCTTAGGAAGATTTTTATCCTTTTCTTCATCAGAAGTATCGTCATCTGTACTATTGTTTGAATATACAACTCTAAATCCATCAAATTTAAGTACATTCCCACTAGCACGAAATCCATATATATTACTTGAACTATTTGAAGTAGCATTTATATCGATAACAGTTCTATCATATATAGAGTCAACCATCTGGCTCGAAAGCATACGTCTCCATATAAGCGTATACAACCTTAATTCATCTGGCTCTAAGAAATTCTTCAAAGAATCTGGAGTTCTGAATATAGAAGTTGGTCGTATTGCTTCATGGGCTTCTTGGGCACCCTGAACTTTTTTTGAATATATTCTTGGTTTTTCGGGTAAATAAGCAGGATCATATTTATCTTTTATAAACCCTGCGATTTCCGAGAGTGCCGAAGAGGAAACTTCTGTAGAGTCAGTCCTCATATAAGTAATCAAGCCTACTTCCTCTGTGCCGCCAATAGGTTTCCCTTCATACAAGGCTTGAGCTAGACTCATGGTTCGAGTAGCAGAAATTCTTAGTCTGCGAGATGCTTCCTGCTGTAAGGTACTAGTTATGAACGGGGCCGATGGTCTCCTTTTAGTTTCTTTAGTTTCAAATTTTGAAACCTGGAATGAAGCATCGGATAATTCTTCTAAAATATTCTTAGATTTTTTTTCATCTTTAATTAAAGGTTTTTCTGAATGATCGTTAATAGCAATCAGCGAGGATTTAAAGGAAGAGGAATCATCCATTCCTAAAATAGCATCCAAAGTCCAAAATTCTTCCTTTACAAAAGAATTGATTTCTTCTTCTTTTTTAACAACAGCCTTAACAGCAACCGACTGAACCCTTCCTGCTGAAAGACCACGTCTGATTTTCCGCCATAATATAGGGCTTAATTCAAACCCAACCATTTTATCAAGCATCTGGCGAGCTCGTTGAGCATTTACCAAATCAGTATCTAACAATCTAGGATTAGCAAATGCTTCTTCAATGGCAGGTTTGGTGATTTCATGAAATACAACTCTTTTAACCTTATCTATACCAATAGAAGCTGCTTCTAATAAATGCCACGAAATTGCTTCCCCTTCCCTATCTGGATCTGTGGCTAAGTAAACATTCTCAGCAACTTTAGCTGACTTTTTTAATGCTGTAACAACTTTATTTTTACCTCTAATAATTTCATACCTAGCATGAAATAGTTCTGTTTTGTTATCTAATTGCACTCCATTTACTATGTCACCTTTTTCTGACTTAATACCTAAAGTTCTAACATGACCCATAGAGGCTTGAACATCATAATCCTTACCAAGAAATCTCCCTATAGTCCTAGCTTTAGCTGGAGATTCTACTATGACAAGATTTTTAGCCATATAATTTTGATCCTTTTTATATAAATTTTTTATTGTGTGGCGGAGAGAGTGGGAT
>CEQN01009982.1_pt1 | contig 13004 bp, 14 predicted proteins | sample 427011 | NCBI WGS metagenome assembly CEQN01 (sample SAMEA2621277, study PRJEB7988) | marine metagenome | biome: marine biome (ENVO:00000447); feature: deep chlorophyll maximum layer (ENVO:xxxxxxxx); material: "saline water (ENVO:00002010), including plankton (ENVO:xxxxxxxx)" | depth 120 m
GCTATTTTGAAAGATATTACTGAACCTAGTATGGATACTGAAGTTTTTTTAAACCTTTTAATTTTTTATCCATTATTAATTTTTATTTTTCATAAAAAATATAATTGGAAAAATTCTGTAACTAAGTTAACTTCAAAATTCTAACTTATGAGCCTTAATAAAAATAAGATATTTGGTTATGCCGCATTAATTTTAATGGTTTTGGGTAGTACTCTAATTTTATTAGGTGTTTTTTTATATAAAGATTATACTATAGGTTTTACTGTAATGGGTCTTGGCTTTAATGCTGTTGCCTGGGCTTTTAACGCATTAAGAGGACGCATATAATATGTCTGATGATAAAAAAATAATTTTCTCAATGTCAGGAGTATCAAAAATATATCCTGATCAACAAAAGGAAGTTATAAAAAATATTCATCTAAGTTTTTTTTACGGTGCTAAGATTGGTGTTCTTGGTTTAAATGGTTCTGGAAAATCTTCCTTGCTTAAAATTATAGCAGGAATAGATAAAAATTTCAGGGGGGAAGTGAATTTCAATAAGGAATACAGTGTTGGTTACCTTGAACAGGAGCCCAAAGTTGATTTAGATAAAAGTGTTATTGATATTATCAAGGAAGGAGTTTCTGAAACAGTTAAAATAATTGATGAGTTTAATTCTATAAACGATCAATTTGCATTACCTGAGGTATATGAAAATGCTGAAAAAATGGAGAAACTGATGGCGAGACAGTCTGTTTTACAAGACGAAATTGACTCAAGAAATGCATGGGAACTTGATAATCAACTTGAGATTGCAATGGATGCTTTAAGAACACCTTCACCTGATTTAAGTATTTCTTCTTTATCAGGTGGTGAGGTTAGAAGAGTTGCTTTGTGCAGACTACTACTCCAAAAACCAGATATTTTATTGTTAGATGAGCCTACAAATCATTTAGACGCAGAATCTGTAAATTGGTTAGAGCACCATTTGGCCCGGTATAAAGGAACAGTAATTGCTGTCACTCATGATCGATATTTTTTAGATAATGTTGCTGGATGGATTCTAGAGCTTGATCGGGGGGAGGGGATTCCATGGAAAGGAAACTATTCATCATGGTTGGATCAAAAAGCAAAACGTTTATCAAATGAAAAAAAGCAATTAAGTAAAAGAAAAAAAACGTTAGAGAGAGAATTAGAATGGGTGCGGATGTCCCCAAAAGGTAGACAATCAAAACAAAAGGCTCGTTTATCCAATTATGATAAACTTATAAGTCAAGATCAAAAAGTTATAGATGATAAACTTGAAATTTATATTCCGCCTGGACCAAGACTTGGAAATGAAGTAATTGAAGCTATAAATATCAGTAAATCTTTTGGAGAAAAGCTTCTTTATCAGAATTTAAACTTCAGACTACCACCTGCAGGAATAGTCGGTGTTATTGGCCCAAATGGAGCCGGTAAAACAACCTTGTTTAAAATGATAATTAATGAGCTATCTCCTAATCAAGGGTCTTTTAAAATTGGTAGTACTGTTAAAGTAGCATATGTAGACCAATCCCATAGTGATATAGATACAAAAAAATCCATTTGGTCAAACTTTTGTGATGAACAAGATCTAATTACAGTTGGTGGAAGGGAAGTTAATTCAAGAGCATATTTAAGTAGATTTAATTTTAATGGAAGTGAGCAAAATAAGCAGGTTTCTTCACTTTCTGGGGGTGAACGAAATCGACTTCATCTAGCAATGACATTAAAAGAGGAAGGAAATGTGTTACTGTTAGATGAACCAACTAACGATTTAGACGTTAATACTTTACGTGCATTAGAAGAGGGCCTAGAAAGTTTTGCAGGTTGTGCTGTTGTTATATCACATGATAGATGGTTTTTAGATAGAATTTGTACACATATTTTAGCTTTTGAGGGTAACTCTAATGTTTATTTTTTTGAGGGTTCTTACTCAGAGTACGAAGAAAATAAAAAGAATAGGTTAGGATCAGAAATACTTCCAAAGAGAATTAAGTATAAAAAAATATCAAGAAATTAATTATTGTAATAATAATTTCATTTTTATATTCCCCCTTAAATAAGGACTTTTTTTTTCAATTTCAACTTTTCTAAAACCATATTTACTATATAGATGAATGGAGTTTTTGAGTTTAGTGTTAGAGTATAGAAATATTTCTTTCCAATTATTTTTTATCCCAAAAGATATTGCAAATTGGATCATTTTGTTACCATAGCCGTTATTTCTTTGGTACTTTTTTACGGCCATTTTTGCAAGCTCAAAACTTTCTTCACCTCTTTTTATAAGTGCAAAGGTGCCTATAATTCGACCATTCTGTTTTCCAAAAAAAATATAACCTCCTTTATTTATTATAACGTTTTCGGATTTATTTAAAATTTTTGAATCATAAGGTTCTACTTCAAAAAATTCATTCAACCACTCTAAGTTTAAATCAATAAAAAAATTGATAAGTTTTCTTTCAAATGGAATAATTTTAAAATCATTTCTCATCTCCAGTCATTAATTCAGGCCTAACTAATGTATCATATTCTTTTTCAGTTAAGTATCCTAAACTCAATGAGGCTTCCTTAAGTGTAGTTCCTTCATTATGTGCTTTATTGGCAATTTCAGCAGCTTTATAGTATCCAATTTTTGTATTTAAGGCAGTTACTAACATTAATGAATTATTTAATAATTCATCAATTCTTTCTTTATTGGCTTTTATTCCATTGATGCAATTTTTCGAAAAACTCATACAAGATTCACCCAAAAGGTTTGCTGATTCAATTATCGAGGAACCCATTAAAGGTTTAAAGACATTTAATTCATAATGGCCCTGCATACCTCCAACTGATATTGATACATCATTGCCTATTACTTTTGCACAAACCATAGTTAAAGCCTCAGCCTGTGTTGGATTGATTTTTCCTGGCATTATTGAACTTCCAGGTTCATTTGCGGGTAATATAATTTCTCCAATTCCAGATCTGGGGCCAGAAGATAACATTCTAATATCATTTCCGATTTTATTAAGTGCAACTGCCAGCTGCTTTAATGCTGCATGTGTTTCAACTATTGCATCATGAGCAGCCAAAGATTCGAATTTATTTATAGCTGAAATAAATTGAATACCAGTAAATTTTGAAATATATTCAGCTACTTTTTTTGAATAACCCTTCGGCGTATTAATTCCGGTTCCAACTGCGGTTCCACCAATTGCAATTTCAGATAAATGGTGCAAAGAGTTTTTTATTGCTTTAATGGAGTGATTTAATTGTGATGAATAACCGGAAAACTCTTGACCTAAAGTAATTGGTGTTGCATCCATTAGATGTGTCCGACCAATTTTTACAATTGATTTAAATTGTAAAATTTTTTTATCAATAGACTTTTTTAATTGCATGACTCCTGGAATAGTAACCTCATTGATTTTTTTGTAAGCAGCAATATGCATAGCAGTTGGAAATGTATCATTTGAGGATTGAGATTTATTAACATCATCATTTGGAGATAGAAGAGTCTCTCCAACTCCAAGAATTTTTCCAGAAATAACATGGGCTCTGTTTGCTATTACTTCATTAATATTCATATTAGTTTGAGTTCCTGAACCGGTTTGCCAAATAACTAGGGGAAATTCTTTATCATGTTGACCATCAATTATTTCATCACATACTTTTGATATGAGATCTCTTTTTTTGACTGATAGAACACCAAGTTCATGATTAGTGTATGCAGCAGATTTTTTTAGGTATGCAAATCCATAAATTATTTCAATAGGCATTGAAAAAGGTGGTCCAATTTTAAAATTATTTCTTGAGCGTTCAGTTTGGGCTCCCCAATATGCACCCTTTGGCACCTTCACTTCTCCAAGTGTGTCTTTCTCTATTCTATAATCCATAATACTATTTTACTCTACAAAAATACATAAATCAAAAATTATGAATTTATTTAAAAAAAAAGATATTTATTGTAAATTTGTATAAAGTTATTTCTTTATGTTTGAATTTGACCAATATCTCGGGTTCCTTGCATTTTTATCAATACTTACTATGGGTTTTTGGCTTATGATATTTCTCTTAACTTTTGTGATCCCATATTGGTTGTTTGGCTCTGCTATTGAAACATTTAATGAGTGGAGAAAATCTAAACAAACAAATAAATAAACTTAGTTATTTATATTTTTGCTTCGTAATTAAAAATCAAACCCTCCAGCATCTGACCCTTGATTTGATGATCTTCTTCTTGATTGGTTTTTCTTTTGATTGAGCCTGTAAGTAAATGTAAATATATATGTAGGTTGTCTCCATTGAAATTCACCATAACTAAAGAAGGTTGGTGTTCTGGTCTCAGTCATTCTTTTTGAAGTATTAAATAGATCACTAACTCTAAATGATATTGTTCCTTTTTTATTTAATATATCTTTATTTAATGCACCACTCATTGTGAAAACTCCCCGACTGTATGACTGTGCTGTTTCCCTCGGACCTCTATAAAAAATTATTGTTTGCCAGTCTATGTCATAAGGGAGTTTAACATTTGAATTTAATCTTACAAACCAACTTAAATTTTCAGCATCAAAAACAGTTCCATTATATGAACCTAGTGTCTCGGAGTTAAATAAATTAAAATTCCCATTTAATCTTACTTTCCTTGAGGGGGTATATGTTAAATTAAACTCTGTACCTATTCTATTATTTTCGGAAAGGTTAACTGGGCTTAATTTTAATATTGGAACTTCCAAAACATTACTTGAGGGATCATCTGGCTCACCTGAAATAATTACTGTTTGTCCTGTATCTTGTTGAATGAAAGTAAAAACACTAGTTGATTTTTGATAATATATTGAGCTATTGAATGTAAATTTATTCCACCTTTTAAGATAGCCAAAATCAAACGTATTTGAGTAACTTGGATTAAGATCAGGATTACCTTGGAAAATACTAGAAACACTACTTCTTGATGGAAAAGGATTAATAAAAAACGATCTTGGTCTTCTTAATCTTCTACTATATCCTAGCGTAAGATTTTCCAAATCATTAATTTCATAGGAAAAGTTTAGAGTTGGAAAATAGTCAGTATATTTTTTTTGCGTATAATCAGAAGTGGTTTCTTGAATTATTTGGATATTAGATTGTTCTATTCTCAAACCCAATAAATAGGAAAATTTATTTATTTTTTTCCCAAATTGCGTATAGTAAGCATTAACGTATTCTTTGTATGTTAGAATATTTGAAAGGTTTAAATCAACGTCATATACGCTTGTTGTAGATGGGATTGTTTCTCCTGAACTTAAATAACTAACTACATAATCATTAGTTTGACTATTAAATGTACCCCTGTAACCTAATTCAAATTGAGTATCTTTATCAATGGGCCAAACATAATCAATCTGTGCTAAAACTCTTTTTTGGTCTTCAAGTGTTGAAACTTTTTCGAATTTTGATTGTAATTGATTAGGAAGTATAGTTGAGGATTCAATGTCACCCATTTCATCCTCGGAGCTTTCTTCGTATTGAATTCTAGCTGAAATTTTATGTCCTTTATCATCAAAGTTATTATCATAATCAAGAGAATATTGAAACGAATCATCTTTTTCATCCTCATCCTCAGTTCTTATAATAAAACTTTCAATATTATTATCAATTGATAACTCTTTGATATCATTATTTGTAAAGTTTGTGTTTTCGCTAGTCCTATAAAACCCGCTAAGTATCAAGGAACTTTTTTCACTTATGTAATATTCTATACCAAGACTGTTAAAAATACTATTTCTATCTCTATTACTCTTTCTTGTTTCATTTAGATAACTGCTTGGATTATTTCCATTAAAATATTCATTATTATTTAAGGAATTCCCTTTTGTTCTTGATTTGTCAATTGTTGTTGTTGTGAAAAAATTCAATTTGTTTGTTCTCCAATTTAATGAAGCCGTTCCTCTGGTTGCTCTAGGGGTACCTGCATTAACTGAGAAGTTTCCATTAAAACCTGCCAACTCTTGTTTTTTTAAAATTATGTTAAGTATTCCTGCTGTTCCCTCTGCATCATATCTTGCTGATGGTGATGTGACAACTTCCACTTTATCTATTGATTCAGCTGGAAGCTGCCTTAATCCTTGTGGACCTGATATTCCGACTAACCCTGATGGTTTGCCATTGATTAAAATCCTAACATTATCGTTTCCTCTTAATGATACAGCTCCATCAACATCAACAGAAACTGATGGGACATTACCTAATACATCTGCTACTGAACCACCCCTAACTGTGATATCTTTACCTACATTATAAATTCTTTTATCAAGTCTTATTTCAACTTCAGTTCTTTCACCCATTACTTCAACTTCTGTAAGAGTATTTACCAAAATCTCAAGTTTTATAGTGCCTAAATCAGTTGATTCAAGAATAAGGAGATCTTTTTTAACATATTTATTAAATGAAATATATTCAATTGTAAGGGTATATTTTCCGGGAAAAACTTCAAAATTAAAAATACCTTGACTGTCAGTTATACCACCTTGAACTAATTCTGGTCTTCTATCATTAATTAGTGAAATAGTTGCATACTCAAGAGGTTGGCCGGTATCTTTATCTATGACAACGCCTTTAAAATCTTTTTTTTGAAAATTAGCTGCCGTAGGTCTTTGAGCTTTGGATACAGAAACTAAACTAAAAAAAAGAATTATTGTAAGAATATTTTTCACTAGGCCTTAAAGTTTTATTAAGCTATATATAATTTCATATATCATTTTACATAAGTTTTATATGGTTAGATTTAAACGAAAAATATTTAGATTAATTATAATTTTGAATTTTCAATAAATGATTTTAAACTTTCAATTTGTCTTCCAATTACTCCTGAGTCATGATCTACAATAATAGGTCTCTCAATCAGATTTGGATGCTCACATAAAATATCAATCAACTCCTCTTTACCAATATCTTTATTTTTATACAATTCTTTCCAAATTTTTTCTTGCGTTCTCAATAAAGATTTAGGTTTTATTTTAAGCTTTTTGATAATAGATTCTATCTCTTTTTTTGAAATACCATTCTTCATATACAAAACTTGGGTATGTTGTATATTATTTTCTTTGAGAAAATTAATAGCCTCCCTAGATTTTCTACATCTAGGGTTGTGATAAACTGACAGTATCAAACTATTTAATTTTTTTGACTATTGCGTCAAATGCTTCAGGGTTGTTCATAGCGAGATCCGCAAGCACTTTTCTATTTAATTCTATATTATTTGACTTTATTTTAGCCATGAATTCGCTGTAAGTCAAGCCGTGAAGTCTTGCACCGGCATTTATTCTTGTTATCCACAAAGATCTAAAATTTCTTTTGTTATTTTTTCTATCTCTGTAGGCATAAAGCATTGCTTTTTCGACAGCATTTTTTGCAATTGTCCATACATTTTTTCTTCGTCCATAATAACCTTTAGCTTGTTTTACAATTTTCTTTCTTCTTGCTCTTGAAGCTACAGAATTTGTTGATCTAGGCATAACTTTTTATTTATGAAAAAGGCGGCTTAAAAGCTCTTTATGCACTTTTTCAGGGTTAGTATTAATTTTTACCGAATTAAAATTACTTTAATCTTAATTGTGCTTTTATATTTTCCTCGTCACTCTTGTGAACTAAACCAGAGTGGGTGAGTGCAAGCTTTCTTTTTTTCGATTTTTTTGTTAAAATATGACTCTTAAAAGCATGTTTTCTTTTTATTTTTCCAGAACCGGTAATTTTAAATCTTTTTTTTGCGCTTGATTTTGTTTTCATTTTTGGCATAGTCTTAATTTTTTATTTACTTTTTTTTGGAGTCATAAACATTATCATCCTTTTACCTTCTAGCTCCGGAAGTTGCTCTACTTTTCCCCATTCTTCTAGATCTTGAGCTAATCTTAAAAGTAAGATATGCCCTTGTTCTTTAAAAATTATTGATCTTCCTTTGAAAAATACAAATGCTTTAAGTTTTGCTCCATCTTTTAAAAACTTTTCTGCATGCTTTTTTTTAAATTCATAATCATGATCATCAGTCTGGGGACCGAATCGTATTTCTTTAATTACGACTTTACTTGTTTTGGATTTTAATGCTTTTTCACGTTTTTTTTGTTCATATAAAAACTTTTTATATTCTAATATTTTACATACAGGAGGGACAGCTTTTGGAGATATCTCTACTAAGTCTAGGCCCCGATCTCTTGCCAAATTTAGAGCTTCCATAATCCTGTATACACCAACTTCAACATTATCTCCAACGAGCCTTACCTCATGAGAGGTAATTTTTTCATTGATAAGGTGGGGGTTTTCTTTTATTACCCTACCTGGTCTATTTGTTCTTCTTCTTCGAATTCCTATTATTCCTATTTTTTTAATTAAATCCCGAAGCTAGAAATACTGTTATCTACTTCATTTTTTATCATGGAGGCAAATTTATCAATTGATTTACTTCCAATATCTCCCTGTTTATGTTTTCTAATTGAAACAGAGTCATTGTTAAATTCTTTTTCACCTATAATAAGCATAAAAGGAATTTTATTTAGTTCAGCTTGTCTGATTTTTTTTCCAATTGTCTCATTTCTAGAATCTAAAGACGCGCGAATTTCGTTATTTTCTAGGTAATTTAAAACTTTTTTAGCGTATTTTTCGTGTTTTTCACTTACACATAATATTATTACTTGTTCTGGTGCTAACCATATGGGTAATTTACCTTCAGAGTGTTCGAGTAAAATTGCAACAAATCTCTCTAGACTTCCGAATGGTGCCCGATGAATCATTACAGGGCGGTGATGTTTGTTGTCATCTCCTTTGTAAGTTAATTCAAATCTTTCAGGTAGATTATAATCAACTTGAATTGTTCCAAGTTGCCATTTTCTTCCTAAGGCATCCTTAACCATAAAATCTAATTTTGGTCCGTAAAATGCCGCTTCACCATATTCAATAACATATTTTAAGTTTTTTTCTTCAGTTGCACTAATGATTGCATTTTCTGCGAGCTCCCAATTTTGATTACTTCCGATATATTTTTCAGAATTATTTTTATCTCTTAATGAAACTTGAGCTTCAAATTCGTTAAATCCTAATGAACTGAATACATATAAAACTAATTCAATTACGTTTTTAAATTCTTTATTTAATTGATCTGGAGTACAAAAAATATGGGCATCATCTTGAGTAAAACTTCTAACTCTTGTTAAACCATGCAATTCTCCGCTTTGTTCATATCGGTAAACTGTCCCAAACTCAGCATATCTTAGTGGAAGCTCCTTGTAGCTCCAAGGTCTTGATTTATATATTTCGCAATGATGTGGACAATTCATTGGCTTTAATAAAAAGCTTTCCCCTTCTGCTGGCGTTTCAATTGGCTGAAAACTATCTGAACCATATTTTTGAAAATGTCCGGATGTTACATAAAGTTCTTTATTAGCAATATGAGGAGTTATAACTTGCTTGTATCCAGCTTTCATTTGAGCTTTTTTTAGAAAATTTTCTAACCTTTCCCTCAGAGCTGCTCCTTTAGGAAGCCAAAGTGGTAAGCCAACACCAACCTTTTTAGAAAAAGTGAACAACTCTAGTTCTTTACCGATTTTTCTATGATCTCTTTTTTTTGCTTCTTCAACTAATTCTAAGTATTTAGTTAGTTCATTTTGTTTAGGAAAAGATATTCCATAAATACGAGTAAGTTGTTTTCTTGATTCGTCTCCTTTCCAATAGGCACCAGCAATAGAGGTTAATTTAATAGCCTTAATCAACCCTGTATTAGGAATGTGTCCACCTCTACATAAGTCGGTAAAATTTGAATGATCACAAAAAGTGATTTCTTGATCTTTAAAATCATTGATTAACTCAACTTTAAATTCGTTGTTGATTTTGGTGTAATATTTTAATGCTTCAGTTTTTGATGAAGTTCTCATTTTAAATTCAGATTTTTTCCTTGCTAATTGAATAAATTTGTTTTCGAGTTCTTCTAAGTTTTTTTCTGATAAATTTATGTCTCCAAAATCAACATCATAATAAAACCCATTCTCTATAGAAGGACCAATTGTAAGTTTCGCTGATGGATATAAATTTAATATAGCCTCTGCTAATACATGCGCGGATGAATGCCAAAAAGCTGCCTTACCTTGTTTATGATCCCATGTGTAAAAATTAATGTTTCCGTCTTGCTTTAAAGTTGTTGATGACTCTACTATTTTATCATTATATTTTGCAGAGAGTACTTTTCTTGAAAGCCCTTCACTGATGCTTTTAGCAACATCCAGGACAGACACCCCTTTTTTAAAACTGCTTTTAGCTCCATCAGGAAAAGTGATTTCTATCATATTATAGTTTAATTAAAAACAAAGATAAGTTGACATTTTATGCTACCAAAATCTGAAATTAATATTCTGTTTTATTTTTTTGTCCGTTTAATAGGCTGTCAACTAAATTTGAGATTCCAATAAAACCAAAAGCAATTGATAACCCAGCGATACTGAGTCCTAATATTAGAACGTATATGTAAAATTCATGGTTTTTATTTTGTAATGCTTGATGGATTATAAATGGACCTACAAAAGCAAAAATAATAGCTAGCGACATTTTTTTAAGCCCTTTTAAAAATTTAATTTTACTCATTTTTTATGTGATTCAATTGCCTTTCTAACACTTTTATATTTATCCAATAAATTTGTAGCCTCTGAATAATTTACATTCAGATTTTTTGATATAATCCTTCTTGCACGATCAGTAAGTTTATCATTTGTTATTTGAATGTCTATCATTTTATTGTCCTTTACGTGTCCTAATTTGATCATTGTAGTCGTCGATAGAATATTGAGGATAAGTTTTTGAGCAGTTCCAGCTTTCATTCTTGAACTACCTGTGATGTATTCCGGACCCACAATTACTTCAATAGGGTAGTCTGAATATGATGTAATTGGACTGTTTGGATTAGAACATATACATGCAGTCGGGATTTTATTTTCTTGACAATTTTTTAATGCTCCTACAACAAAAGGTGTAGATCCAGATGCGGCAATCCCGACTACAAAATCATTTGTGCTAATATTATATTTTTTTAACTCTTCCCATCCTTTAACAAAATTGTCTTCCGCATCTTCAATTGAATCTCTTAATGCTTTATCTCCTCCGGCAATTATACCTATGACTTTATTTGGATCGGTTCCAAAAGTTGGTGGACATTCAGATGCATCTAAAACCCCTAATCTTCCACTTGTTCCGGCACCAATATAAAAGAGGCGGCCGTTTCTATTTAGTTGTATTACTATTTTTTTTACTACTTTTTCAATTATAGGAATTAAGTTCTTTATTGCTTTTAGCGCATTATAATCTTCGTTATGAATTTCATTGATTATTTGATTTATAGATTTTTTTTCTATGTCGTTGTATAAAGAATCTTGTTCAGTTATTTTTTTGTAGTTCATCTAATTTATAATTAGGATAATTTTTTTTCTAAGTTTAATTTAATTTCATTCAGAAATTCTTCTGTTGTTTGATAATTTTCTTTAGTAAGGTCTTGATTAAAAACTAACATTGCTAGATCTTTTGTCATCTTCCCACTTTCTACAGTCTCAATACAAACACGTTCTAATAGAGCGCAAAAATTTATTAAATCATGATTACTGTCTAATTTTCCTCTAAATGCTAGACCCCTTGTCCATGCAAAAATAGATGCAATTGGATTTGTTGATGTGGATTCTCCTTTAAGATATTTTCTATAATGTCTTGTAACAGTTCCATGAGCTGCCTCAGCTTCCATTGTCTTTCCATCAGGAGTAACAAGAGTTGACGTCATTAAACCTAAGGATCCGAATCCCTGAGCTACCGTATCTGATTGTACATCTCCGTCATAATTTTTGCATGCCCAGACGAAACCACCTTCCCATTTCATTGCTGCAGCAACCATATCATCAATTAGTCTGTGTTCGTAGGTTATTTTTTCATTTCTAAACAGTTCTTTAAATTCATTTTCAAAAACTTCTTGAAATATATCTTTGAACCTGCCATCATAAGCTTTTAATATTGTATTTTTTGTTGACAAATAAAGTGGCCATTTTTTATCAAGGGCTCTATTCATGCACGAACGGGCAAATCCATAAATTGAAGAATCAATGTTATACATTCCCATTGCAACTCCATCCTCCTGAAAATCATAAATTTCCCAAGATTTTGAATCTTTTCCATTATCTGGAGTAAAAGTCATTGTAAGTTTTCCTTTTCCGTGAGTTACTATATCTGTTGCTTTGTACTGATCGCCGAAAGCATGCCTTCCTATGCAAATTGGTTTAGTCCAGCCTTGAACATATCTTGGAACGTTCTTTATTATAATAGGTTCTCTAAAAACAGTTCCTCCAACAATATTTCTGATTGTTCCATTAGGAGATCTCCACATCTTTTTTAGAGTATATTCTTTAACCCTCTCCTCATCTGGGGTAATAGTTGCACATTTTATTCCAACATTAAATTTTTTAATAGCATTAGCTGCGTTAACAGTTACTTGATCATCAGTAAAATCTCTGTTTTTAATACCTAAATCATAATATTTAATATCAATATTTACAAAAGGTAAAATGAGTTTGTCTTTTATGAATTTCCAGATAATTCTTGTCATTTCATCACCATCTAATTCAACTACTGGATTCTTTACTTTTATTTTCGACATTTTAATTAATTTGATTGGTAAATATACAATAAGATTAAATCATGATATCTTGTATCGACAAAAAAAAAACCGCTAAAGGCGGTTCTTTTTTTTAATTTATAATTTCTTTTATTCTTGCTTTTTTCCCTGTAAGTTGTTTGAAGTAATATATTCTAGAACGTCTAACTTTTCCTTTCTTATTAACCTCAATTTTTTCAATTCCTGGGAGATTTAATGGAAAGATACGTTCCACACCAATGGTACCTGACATTTTTCTTAAAGTAAAAGTTTTAGTAGCACCTTTACCTTTGATTTGTATAACAACACCTTTAAAAAATTGTGTTCTAACTTTCTGTCCTTCACGTATTTGATAATAAACTGTTAT
>CEQN01014881.1_pt1 | contig 12989 bp, 9 predicted proteins | sample 427011 | NCBI WGS metagenome assembly CEQN01 (sample SAMEA2621277, study PRJEB7988) | marine metagenome | biome: marine biome (ENVO:00000447); feature: deep chlorophyll maximum layer (ENVO:xxxxxxxx); material: "saline water (ENVO:00002010), including plankton (ENVO:xxxxxxxx)" | depth 120 m
GCTAGCCTATGTGTACGAATTCTGTAAAAATGAAGTTGCTGACGTCCGCAGCGCCGTACTTTATGAAAAAAGTCCTTCCATAATCAAATGTGAATACGTGTGGAAACGCACAGACCAATGGATCAACTTTCCGTGGTCTTGTGATGAACCAATAATGGAACCTGCAGATGGCCGGGCCATCATCTTAGACGCATAAGAATTTCAAAACTTTAGCTAATCGGGGGGTCTATCGTTACGGCTTTTTCGTCTATTCGCTACGATTAAATCATTATGGAAGTATTAATAGCTTCATCAACAGAAGAAATCTGTGAATTACTTGCCCAGGATAGTAGCCGCCAACTACTTGCTGGGGGGACTGACTTTATGGTTGAGGTTAACTACAGACACAGATCTCCCTCGAGTGTAATTACTATCGATCAAGTACCTGAACTTCAAAATTGGCACCATGATGGTGATTCTGTGGTTGTGGGCTCTTGTGTAACTTATCGTGAAATCGAGAGAGGGCCTTTAGCTACACTTGTCCCAGCACTAGCTCAAGCAGCACGCACAGTTGGGTCACCACAGATCCGAAATGCTGGAACCATAGGAGGGAATATAGGCACAGCCTCACCTGCCGGAGACATGATTCCCGTCCTTTCTGCCTTAGGTGCAGTGATTTCTCTAAGGAGCTCCGAAGGCATACGAGAGATCTCACTAGAGGATCTAATTATCGGCGTAAAAGAAACTTCGTTACGACACGGAGAATTTATCGAATCCGTAAGAGTGCCTGTATTAGATAGCCCGCAGGAATTCCTAAAAGTTGGATCAAGAAGTGCCATGGTCATTTCTGTAACGTCACTCGCTTTTATCACTTATCCAAAAACACGTTCGGTCGGAATAGGACTTGGAGCTGTAAACCCTACGCCAACCCGCGCTAAAGAAGCTGAGGAATTTATTGCTGATTATCTGGACTGGGAGAGCATGCAAGTAGATCCTTCTGGACTAGACCACTTCAAAGATCTAGTCTCAGCAGCGAGTAGCCCAATTGATGACCATAGAAGCGTTGCAGCATACAGGCGCAAAAGTATTGGAATTCTCGCACAACGCGCCCTGACGCGCGTTTTCACTGAAGGAGTTCTTTGATGCCTAACGAAACACAACCTCACCTAAACGTTAACGGGGAGACGTTAACAATAGATGATGCATGGCTGGGAGAGAGCCTTTTGTATACCCTTAGAGAACGACTAGGACTATACGGCTCAAAGAATGCATGTGAGCAGGGAGAATGCGGATCTTGTTCAATCATGCTCGACGAAACACTTGTGTGCGCGTGCTTAGTACTAACAGGAAGCGCTACCGGAAAGGACATCAAAACAATTGAATCCCTTGCGCCTGAGGGCTCACTCTCGACAATCCAACAAGCGTTTGTTGATACTGGAGCCATCCAATGCGGCTTTTGCACACCTGGCCTTCTGATCACGATTAAAGATTTTTTAGACGAGAACACTAACCCAACAGACTTAGAGATTAGAGAAGCTATTTCTGGAAACCTTTGCAGATGCACCGGATACGGGCGGATCGTTGAAGCTGTCCGCATCGCCTCAAAGACACATGACGAAACAGAAGGGGGCAACTGATGACAACAATTGAAAGCTACGAATCAAAAACAAAGTCTGGCGTTGGGGTATCAGCCCAAAGACCCGATGCGGTCCCAAAAGCTACTGGAGAATTTCCCTTCTCGAGTGACCTAAGTTCGCACAATATGCTGTGGGGTCAAACATTGCGATCTCCTTATCCTTCTGCACGTATTAAGAACATTGACATTTCAGAAGCATTAAGCATTTCAGGCGTTCATGCAATACTGACAGCCAACGATGTCCCTGGGAAGAACCTATTCGGGCTAGAACACCCCGATCAACCTGTTCTAGCTGATGACCTAATCCGTTATGCAGGAGAACCTATAGCGCTTGTCGCTGCTGAACATCCGGAGATAGCGGCAAAGGCCATAAACGCAATACACGTAACCTTCGAAGAACTTACACCTCTTATCGATGCAGAAAGCTCTATAACCGCAGAGCCGATTCACCCTGAAGGGAATGTTATACGCCACCTAAAAATTGACTATGGCGATCCATCTACCACAGGGGATCTAGTAATCGAAGGAACCTACGAGGTCGGCATGCAAGATCAGGCTTTTATGGGAACAGAATCAGGCATGGCTGTACCTTCACCCGATGGGAGCGTGGATTTGTACATCTCCACACAATGGCTCCACTCAGACCAAAATCAAATCATTGAAGCACTTGACCTCCCAGAAGATATGGTTCGGCTTACTCTGGCTGGCGTAGGAGGCGCCTTTGGCGGAAGAGAAGATGTAAGTATGCATGTCCACCTTTGTATGCTTGCCCTCCACACCGGACGTCCTGTGAAAATGGTCTACGACCGAAATGAGTCATTCCTCGGCCACGTGCACCGCCATCCAGCAAAAATTTGGTACCGCCATCATGCAACCAAAGATGGCCATATCGTCAAAGTAGAAGGAAAGATTATCCTTGACGGCGGAGCCTACGCTTCGACAACATCAGCAGTGCTAGCTAATGCGTGTTGTTTCTCAACCGGTCCTTACAGGGTTTCTAGCGCACAGATAGAGGGATGGGGCGTTCGAACAAATAATCCTCCATGCGGGGCGATGAGAGGTTTTGGCAACGTTCAAACATGTTTTGCTATCGAAGCCCAAATGGATAAGGTAGCGTCAGCTCTAGGTATTGATCCTGTCGAACTTCGACTAATAAATGCTTTAGAACAAGGCGATACGATTATCACTGGCCAAAAGATCACTGGGGCAGCCCCCGTTAAAGAAGTTATCTCATCTCTGGCTGGACACCCCATGCCCGGACCAGCAGAAAATAATCTCCTAGCTAGGCCAGGTGGAACGGGAAGAACCACCGATCAAAAACACATCAAACGAGGTGTAGGGTTTGCAGTTTCAATTAAAAATCTAATGTTTGCTGAGGGCTTCGACGACTCTTCCGAAGCCCTCTGTCAAGTAGATGATGGCAATGTAGCTATACACACTGCGTGTGTAGAAGTAGGGCAAGGATTTATAACTTTGGTGCACCAAATTGCTGAAGAGGTTCTAGGAACTTCCGACATTACGGTTATTCCAGCTGATACTTCTATAGGTTCTGCTGGCTCAACTTCAGCTAGTAGGCAAACTTGGATGTCCGGAGGAGCAGTATTAAAAGCATGCGAGGCTGTAGTCGTAAAACTTATCGAACAAATCTTTGAGGATGAAGGAGTGAAGTACGAGAATCTTGATGGAACTCTTGTTTCAGAAGATGGCACAAAGACGATACCTGTCGCTGAAGCTCTGAAAGGAAGATCGTTTCACGAAAAGGTAGTACATCGACACGCTCCGACCTTCCCTCTCAACAATAAAGGCCAAGGAGATGCTCACGTCTCATTTGCTTTTGCTGCCCATCGCGCCGTTGTGGACGTCGATCAGGAACTTGGACTAGTTCGAGTCATCGAGATTGCTACTTCCCAGGATGTCGGCCGCATTCTAAATCCCCTTCAGGCAGTCGGTCAGATCGAAGGAGGCATAACTCAAGGTCTTGGTTTAGCGGTTCTTGAAGAACTTGTTATGAAAAATGGTGTAATCCAGAACGCTAACTTCACTGACTATCTCCTACCTACCGCATTAGATACTCCCCCCATTGAAATTGCAGCATTAATTGAAGAGCCTGAACCTGGAGCCCCATTTGGAGCAAAGGGAATCGGTGAACCTCCTACAATTTCTTCTACGCCCGCAGTAGTAGCAGCGATTAGAGATGCAACTGGAGTGGATCTTAGACGTGTACCGGTTCGGCCAGAAGATATAGCCTTAGAATAACCTTCTCTTCAACATCCAAAATGCAAGGGAACTCCTTAAGCAAAATGTAGACTTTTGTGGTGGGGCAATTACGTATAAACGAGAACCGGCTTTGGGACAGGCTAGATGAACTAGCACAGATTGGCGCTATAGCAGGCACGCTAGGAAATAGCCGCCTTGCGCTGACAAAAGAAGATGGACTTGCTAGAGATTTAGTTATTTCCTGGATGAAGCAGCTTGAAATGGAAGTTTCCATAGATGCAATTGGTAACGTCGTTGGGCTCTGGTGCGGTCAAAAGACTGAACGGTCACTTCCACCTGTGATGACCGGCAGCCATATAGATACAGTCAGATCTGGAGGAAGATTCGATGGCAATTTAGGCGTTCTTGCTGGATTAGAAGCCATCCAAATAATCAAGGAACATGATATATCTACAAAGCATCCCATAGCTGTAAGTTTTTTTACAGGAGAGGAGGGCTCTAGATTTGCTCCAGACATGTTGGGAAGCCTCGTCTATGTAGGTGGATTAGACCTTGAAACAGCTTTAAGTACTATTTCTGTCGATGGCAAAAGACTTGGTTCTGAGCTCGACGATATCGGGTATAGAGGGACGGCACCATGCCCTGGTACCACCCCGAAGATATTTCTAGAGCTTCACATTGAGCAAGGCCCCATTCTTGAAAGTGAAGGAATAGATATCGGCGCCGTGGAAAATGTCCAGGGAATTAGCTGGACAGAACTAACGATCCAAGGTCAATCAAACCATGCTGGAACTACCCCGATGGAGATGCGTCGAGATGCTGGATATGTTGCAGCTAGGATCTCAACGTTTGTTCGTGAGATTTCCAATGAGATGGGTGGAACACAGGTAGGAACGGTCGGAAAAATTGACCTGGTCCCGAATTTAGTTAATGTTGTTTCCTCAAAAGCATCAATGACTGTAGACCTCCGCAATACATCAGAACTTATGCTTCGGGAAGCAGAAAATCGTCTAGCGAATTTCTGCGAAGACATTGCATCTCAAGAAGGAGTAGAAATATCTCAAAAATCCCTTGCAAGGTTTGAACCAGTTGAGTTCAACCAACAACTTGTCGATCAAGTATTCGCGACTGCCCAGAGTTTGGGATATTCGACTAAGCGAATGACATCTGGAGCAGGCCATGATGCCCAGATGCTATCCAGAGTTTGCCCTGCAGCTATGATCTTTGTTCCAAGTAAAGAAGGACTATCACACAACCCTGCCGAATTTACTTCCTTAGAAGAGGTTTCAGCCGGAGCAAATGTTCTTTTACATTTGATGGTTGATGCTGCAGAGGAGTGCCGATGAGTGGTCGTCCACTTCGAATTGGGGCAGGACAGCTAGGCCCTATTTCGAGAGATGAGTCCCGAAAAAATGTTATAGATCGCCTTATTGCTCTTCTTGAAGAAGCCCATCGCTCTGAGGTTGATCTTATCGTTTATCCTGAATTGGCCTTAACGACCTTTTTCCCTAGATGGTATTTGGAAGAGGATGCAACGATAGACGGTTTTTTCGAAACAGAAATGCCTGGCCCTGAAACACAAAGATTATTTGATTCTGCAATGAGCTTTGGTATCGGATTCTGCCTCGGCTACGCAGAGCTCACTCCTGATGGACATAGGTACAACACCCAGATTCTCGTTGAACGAGATGGAAGCATTGTGGGGAAATACCGAAAAGTTCACCTTCCTGGACATGAAGAATATGAACCGTGGAGGGAATTTCAGCACCTTGAAAGAAGGTATTTTGAGGGAGGTTCCGACTTTCCTACATGGAATGCTTTTGATGGAGTAGTCGGAATGGCAATATGCAATGACCGTCGATGGCCAGAAACTTACCGCTGTCTTGCTCTAGGCGGTGCGGAACTCATCTTAATTGGGTATAACACTCCTATTCATTACGCTCCGGACCCTTCGCAGAATGGACTAGCAAGTTTCCACAATCATCTCGTAATGCAAGCCGGAGCTTACCAAAACGGCTGCTTTGTGGTTGGCGTAGCAAAAGGAGGGGTAGAGGAAGAAGTCGATTCATTAGCAGAAAGTTGCATTATTGCTCCGACTGGAGAAATCGTCTCCTCAGCTACTAGCACAGGCGATGAACTAGTTATAGCCGATATTGATTTAGAGCTATGCAACAACTATAAAAACACAGTGTTTGACTTTAATAGATACAGAAGACCAGAGATATACAGCCCCATTACCGATCAAAGGGGTACAATTACGCCTGCAGAAGGAGGGGGGAACTCATGACTTCCTTTGAGTTAAACGGAACAAAAGTTACCGTAAACGGGAACCATCCTCACTTGCTTGCAGCTTTAAGAGATGAACTCGGAATTATTTCTCCTAAAGATGGATGCGCTCCCAGCGGACAATGTGGATGTTGCACAGTGATAATGAACGATAAAGCCCGGATATCTTGTCAACTTTCCGTAGAGCGAGCAGAAAATGCAAAAATTCAAACTCTTGAAGGCATCGACCCGGAGGAATTGAACAAAATGGGTACTGCGTTCGCTGCTTGCGGAGCTCTCCAGTGCGGGTTCTGCACCCCTGGAATCATGATTAGAACCAAAGTTTTGATAGATAAAAAGGGCGACAAGCTCGAGCGCGAATATGCTGCTCGTCACCTTGGTGCCCATCTTTGCCGTTGCACTGGATATATAAAAATCTTGGATGCCATGGAAGCGCTGGCGAAGGATACGGTCCCTTCAGTTACCCCTCTTGAGGGAATTGGATCAAGTGGGTTAAAGTACGAGGCCGAAGACCTCGCTACTGGCCGAAGACCTTTTATCGATGACATGCAGCCCGACGGCCTTCTTCACGGAGCATTTAAACTTTCTGATCATGCTAGAGCCGAAATTATATCGATTGATACGTCAGCCGCAGAAGCCCTAAGCGGCGTCGTTCGTGTATTCACTGCAGCTGACATTGACGGAGAGCTTCGTGTCGGATTGATACATAAAGACTGGCCTGTCTTCATACCGATCGGAGGACGAACTAGCTATCTAGGAGATGTCTTGGCCCTTGTAGTAGCAGAAGATAGGACCATAGCTAGAGAAGCAGCAGAATTAATCCAAATTACCTATAAAGAGTTGCCTGTAATTTCAGATCCCATCAAAGCACTAGATAGTGATGAGGATGCGGTATGGGGATTAGAAGGAAATATTCTCTCCACATCGACCTACAGACGCGGAGATCCAGATTCTTCATTCGGTGATTGCACTCATGTGGTATCAGAAACATTTCAAACACAAAGAGTTGACCATGCTTTCGTTGAACCTGAATCAACTCTGGCGACTCTTGATGCAAACGGAAAGCTTTACGTGTATAGCGGTGGCCAAGGCATCTGGGACGATAGGAACGATATAGCACGCGTCCTAGGGATCGACCCGTCAGAAGTCATAGTAGAACTGGTCTCTAACGGAGGAGCCTTCGGGGGGAAGGAGGACATGTCTAATCAGGCACAAACAGCCCTCGCAGCATGGCTATTACAAAAACCTGTGAAGACAACCCTCTCTCGCGAAGAGTCTCTACTGATTCACAGCAAACGACATCCCATCAAACTTGAGTACAAGGCTGGGTGCAACGAGAACGGAGAACTACAAGCACTGTCCGTTTACATGGTCGGCGATTCAGGCCCTTATGCCTCAGTGGGGATGAAAGTTTTAGAGCGCGCTGCAGGACATGCAAGTGGGCCGTACGTTGTACCCAACATTGCAGTTGAAGCAATCGCTGTGAGAACAAACAACTCGGTTTGCGGAGCATTCAGAGGATTCGGCGCCAATCAAGCTCAATTCGCAATGGAAGGCGTTATGGACAGGCTAGCTGACCTCGTCGGTATTTCAGGATGGGAGATCAGAAATAGGAACGTAATCACTGCTGGCTCACTATGGGGGCCGGGACAAATTATGGATGAAGGTTCTTTGGGAGCCCAAGCATGCCTAGACGCAGTAAAGGGTGCATACGATACGGCTATATCTGATGGGAAATCAGTTGGAATTGGGCTTGGTCTGAAGAATTCAGGACTGGGCAATGGATTCAAAGAAGTTGCTAAAGCTGTCATCCGTTTCTGCGAAGATGGACGTGTACAAGTTCGCCACTGCTGGACTGAAATGGGTCAAGGCGTCCATACTGTTGCAGCGCAAGTTGCGATAGAAGAACTTGGAATCCCAGCATCAATAATTGACGTAATAGTTGACACGACGCGCGAGCTAGGAGCTGGACAAACAACTGGAAGTCGAGGAACCCTAATGGGCGCTGGAGCAGTTCGTGACGCCTGCAAAAAAGCGATTGAGGGAGGAAGGGCAGTTGGTCAAGACTACGAGGGTGAATACCGAATTGATTGGACGAATGCATTATCTGAAAATGTGGAAAATCCAATTATCCATTCCACATTCGGGTACGCCGCCCAAGTAGTTATCTTGGATTCCGAAACAGGAAATATCGAGAAGGTTGTCGCTGCTCATGATGTAGGAAGAGCTGTAAACCCCCTTCTGTGCGAAGGACAAATCGAGGGGGCAGTTCATATGGGATTAGGTTACGCACTCTCTGAAGGGTTTCCATGTGATGAAAACGGGCGGCCCAAAAATACCACCCTAAAAAGTCTAGGAGTTATCCGCCCCAAAGACATGCCGCCTGTTGATGTCATTCTTGTGGAATCTCCTGAGCCCAATTCGCCATACGGAATTAAAGGAGTAGGCGAGATTGGACTCGTTCCTACTGCGGGTGCGGTTGCTGCAGCATTCTTTTCTTTTGACGGGGAATGGCGTACTGAGCTTCCAATCAAGAACGTATCCAATCGTGAAAGGTCTAATGCGTGGATTTAGCTATAAACCAGACCCATGGCATGGTTTGTGCACACCACCACCTTTATTCATCTTTAGCTCGAGGAATGCCCGGACCAGCTACCCCTCCCCTTTCGTTCTTAAATATTCTTGAAACAGTTTGGTGGAAACTTGATCAGGCTCTCGACTTAGAAACAATCTTCTGGTCAGCAAAATTAGGTGCTTTAGAAGCACTCGAAACCGGAACTACATGCATAATTGACCATCATGAATCCCCAAATGCTATCGAAGGGTCGCTTTCAGCCATTGCCGATGCATGTTCGGAGGTTGGGGTGAGAGTTAATACCTGCTATGGGGTAACTGACCGCCATCCAGCATCAAATTCCTTCCCGAATTCTATGACAGAAGGAGCACGAAGAGGACTTGAAGAAAATCGGCGGTTCCTAAGCGACGGCGGTAACGGAATGGTAGGTCTTCATGCGGCTTTTACTTGTTCTGATGAAACTCTTGAGAATGCAACTTCATTAGCAAGAGAATTTAGTGTAGGCATTCATACCCATGTAGCCGAAGGGAAAGTAGATATTGCCGCTCCTAGCCGACTGAGCAGGCTTTCTGAAGACAATTGGATCCTCGCCCATGGAGTCCATCTAGAAGATGACCACGGCATCCGAGGAACCATCATTCACAATCCGCGTTCAAACATGAATAACTCTGTGGGTTATGCAGCACCCAAACGATTCGTAAACCCTGTTGGCTTAGGAACTGACGGGATAGGCGCTGACATGTTTGACGAGTTCCGACTCGGCTATGCCCGCCTTCGAGAGAACGACATCGCCGAATCGCCTCTGACCGTGTGGGAGATGCTAGAAGTAAATAAGAGCCTCTACCCAGATTGTCTTCAAGACGTAGTAACTTGGTCTTACCCCAATGTAAACCCTTGGCATTTAGCATTCACACCAGGTGTTAAGCCAAGAGACATCGTTATCGCAGGGAAACAAGTAATGAAAGATGGAATTGTGATGACAGTTGACGCAGATGAGGTCAGATCCAAAGCAGTAGAAGTTGCGACGAAATTATTCAAGAGAATTGATGACTTACCATGACACAACCAGTAGCCATATACCTCCAAGATGCCCACTCAATCCAAGATGCAATGAAATACGCGAAGTATGCCGAAGAACAGAACTTCGATGCTGTCTGGCAAGCAGACTCGAGACTTGTCCGTGAATGTTGCGTTCCTATGGCGGCTTTTGCAGCAAGCACTGAAAAAATCAGAATAGGAAGCGGAGTCATAGATTGTTGGACCAGAAACCCAGCTCGAATAGCATCGACATTCTCAACTCTTGATGATCTAGCTCCAGGTCGCATCATTCTAGGTATTGGAGCTTGGTGGGATCCACTTGCCGCAAAGGTAGGGATCGAACGGAAACGACCATTGAGGGTAATGCGAGAAGTAGTAGAGTCAGTTCGCGCACTTTTACAATGTGATGGGCCAGTTACATATAAGGGTGATTTTGTACAGCTAGAAGGAGTCGAACTTGACTATGTCCATCAAGAACGACGGGCAAAAGACGTTCCTATTTACATTGGGGCAACAGGCATGAAAATGATGGAATTGACAGGGAAAATCGCTGACGGGGTGGTCCTTAACTACATGGTTGAACCAGCTTATAACCTTCGTGCTATGGACGCCCTCCAAATTGGCGCTGAATCTGTTGGGCGGGACTTTGATGAAATAGATAGACCTCAATTAATTGTGTGCTCTGTCGATGAAGACCGTCAAGCTGCTTTAGATGGAGCGCGACTTCTTCTCACACAGTACCTCGGTCAGCAACCTCATATTATGGCCGCTAGTGGCGTGACTGATGAGCTACTTAATGAAATCCATCAGGTACTAACGTGGCCTGCAACTCACGAAGAAGTTGTTGCCGCATCAAAACTGGTTCCTGATGAGGTTGTTCAAAGATGCACCGCTTCCGGAACTCCAGAAGAAGCGAAAGAAAAGGTGAAGGAATACATTGACACAGGATGCACCACACCTATTCTGTACCCTTTGGGACCTAACGTAGAACTTATGATCGATACGTTCTCAGGCTGGAAACCATAAAGAATCCCTAGGGTAGATAGCGGAAAATCAGCGCTTCGGCTAAGTTCCCTCTCATGGGAACAAACGATCATGAATTAAGCAAGTTAGACACCATTGATCTGGCTTCAAAGATACGTAACAGGGAAATATCCCCCGCTGAAGCTATCCAAGCTTCGATCGACAGGATAGAAGCCCTTGATGGAGAGTTGAACGCTGTTGTAACTAGAAGATTTGAGAGAGCGTTGAAAGATGCTGCAGGAGAAATCCCAGATGGCCCATTTAAAGGAGTGCCGTTTCTTCTAAAAGATCTTCGCACTTCCAGCGCCGATGAACCAATGCACCTAGGTAACAAGGCGCTTAAGGAAATCGACTACATCTCCCCTACCGAATCCGACCTTGCTAGAAGGTATCGCGAGGCTGGATTTATTGTTATTGGCAGGACAAATACTCCAGAATTCGGGCTTGTCGGGACGACAGAGCCCGAGTCCTATGGGCCTTGCCGCAACCCCTGGAATACAGACTACGGAACCGGAGGTTCAAGCGGAGGGGCTGCAGCGGCCGTAGCATCTGGCATGGTACCTTCTGCAAATGCGAGCGATGGTGGAGGATCTATACGCATTCCAGCAGCTATGTGTGGGCTTGTGGGCTTAAAGCCGAGTCGGGGAAGGGTCCCAATGGGTCCCTTCCAAGATGAATGGGGACTTTCGATTCAACACGTAGTATCTCGGACCGTTCGAGATTCAGCCGCAATCCTAGATGCCTCTGCAATTCCGACGCTTGGTGATGGCGTAGTGGCACCTGATGTCGGGCGACCTTACATTAATGCACTAGGAAAGGATTTTGGCAGACTCAGAATTGGGATATGGGCTGAATCGCCCAGAGATGAGCTAGAAATCAACCCAGAGTGCCGACAGTCCGCATATGACACGGCAAAAATCTTAGAAGGCCTTGGTCATATCGTGGAAGAATCTCACCCTAAAACGCTTGATGACCAATCAATCGGGGCTCGCTTCAGTGCAGTTTGGATGGCTGGTGCTAATCTTACACTCCGTTCATTAGAGCACTTGCTGGGTCGAGAGGTAACCAAAGACGACGTGGAACTGGCGACTTGGGCCATGGCTGAGTACGGTTCTAAAACTTCTGGCCTAGAAGTCCTGCAAGCGCAAGCCGCTATGGCTGAAACTCGAAGAGGCACTGCAAGATGGTGGGAAGATGGATGGGATCTGCTACTTACCCCCACAACGCTTCAGCCCCCTCCAAGAATTGGAGATTTAACTTCTACGCCTGAAGAACCGATGCGCAACTCGTTACGCTCTATCCCTTACGCAGCTTTCACATCATTCTTTAATGTGTCAGGGCAACCTGCTATTTCTTTACCGATAAATAACACATCTGATGGGTTGCCAATCGGGGTTCAGTTGGTTGCAGCCTATGGAAGAGAAGATCTTCTATTCGGCGTCAGCGCACAGCTAGAAGCGGAAGTAGGGTGGGCCAACCGATTACCCCCTATTCATGCATAAGATTGAAAATTTCAAATGGAAATTCCACGACTCGAGAAAAGTTCGTCCAGTTTAGAGGTAGCTCAAGCGTTAAAGGAAGCTGGGTGCGTAGTGATCGAACGATTAGTTCCCGAAGAGCTAATGCGCCAAATAGGTTCAGAGTTAAGACCCTTTATTCATTCCACTCCCTTCGGCCCTGACAGTTTTACCGGGAAAAAAACAAAAAGGACCGGATCGTTAATTGCAAGATCTAACTCGTTTCATGAACTAGCTTCGCATCCTACGGTAGTAGGCGCTGCAAGGGATGTGATCTGCCAAACAGCGACGACTATCCAAATTCACCTCACCCAAGTCATTGAGATTGGGGCGGGGTCAGATGCGCAGCCGATCCACCGCGACCAGTGGGCATGGGATTCATTCCCTTTCCCACACGACTGGGAAGTCGAAGTTTCAACAATGTGGGCCCTCTCTCATTTTACTGAAGAGAACGGGGCCACAAGAGTTATACCAGGAAGCCACTTATGGAAAGACGAGCTTCGACCATCTTTCGAAGAGACTACCCCAGCAACTATGCCGAGTGGATCTGTCCTGCTATATACCGGAAGCCTGTATCACGGTGGAGGTAAAAATTTAACGGCAGACAGTCGTACCGGAGTAAACGTTGACTACTCAGCTAGCTTTCTTCGACAAGAGGAGAACCAATATTTATCTTGCCCACCAGAAGTAGCAGCACAAATCGATCCAGATCTTGCGA
>CEQN01210018.1_pt1 | contig 12984 bp, 10 predicted proteins | sample 427011 | NCBI WGS metagenome assembly CEQN01 (sample SAMEA2621277, study PRJEB7988) | marine metagenome | biome: marine biome (ENVO:00000447); feature: deep chlorophyll maximum layer (ENVO:xxxxxxxx); material: "saline water (ENVO:00002010), including plankton (ENVO:xxxxxxxx)" | depth 120 m
ATAAGAGGTCTAGAATATAGTGTTTCACATTTCAAAGATCATTTTTATTTAATTACAAACCATGATAATTCTAATAACTTTAAACTTGTTAAAACACCTATTTTAAATACTGAAATAAAAAACTGGATTTCAGTTCTTGATAATAGGGACGATGTTTTATTAGAAGATATAGAATTATTTGAGGATTTTTGGGTGACAAGTGAAAGGTCTAATGGGTTGAATCAAATAATAATTCATTCATGGGAAAGTGAAGATAGTTATTCTCTTCCTGTCAAAGGTGAAACTTATAGCTTGAATAATTTATTTAACCCTCAATTTAATAGTACAAAATTACGATACTCCTATAATTCATTGTCATCTCCAAGATCAATTATAGAATTTGATATGGTTCATAAAGAGAATAAGGTCTTAAAAACTGATGAAGTGTTAGATGATAATTTTGATCCCGATAATTATATTGAAAAAAGGATTTGGGCAAAAGCTTTAGACGGTATTGAAATTCCAATATCTCTTGTTTATCATAAAGACACCAAACTATCTAATGAAACTCCTCTTCTTCAATATGCTTATGGTTCTTATGGAATAACAAGAGATCCATATTTTTCATTTTCACGCTTAAGTTTATTAAATAGAGGATTTGTTTATGCTATTGCTCATGTAAGAGGAGGAGAGTATCTAGGAAGATCATGGTATGAAGATGGAAAGTTATTCAAAAAGAAAAATACATTTAGTGATTTTATTACATGTTCTAAATTTTTAATTGAAAAGGGTTATACTTCTCCAAACCATCTATATGCGAATGGGGGTTCAGCTGGAGGTCTTTTAATGGGAGTTATTATAAATGATGCTCCTGAATTATACAGAGGTGTTATTGCAGCAGTTCCATTTGTTGATGTTATTACTACAATGCTAGATGATTCTATACCCTTAACTACAGGAGAGTATGATGAATGGGGAAATCCTAATAATAAAGAATATTATGATTACATGCTTTCATATTCTCCCTACGATCAAATAAGAAAACAAAATTACCCAAACTTATTAGTTACTACAGGTTTATATGATTCACAAGTTCAATATTGGGAACCTGCAAAGTGGGTAGCAAAGCTTCGAGATTATAAGACTGATACAAATGTTGTTTTTTTACACACTAATATGAATACCGGTCATGGCGGAGCCTCTGGTAGGTTTGATGCTTTAAAAGAAGTTGCTAGAGATTATTCTTTTCTTCTTCAGTTAGAACATCAAATTGATTAACTTATTTTATTTAAATTTGCATTCAATTTATTATTAATTAACAAAATAGTTTAGTTTGATTTATAATAACATTCTTGAATTAGTTGGAAATACTCCTTTAATTAAACTAAATAATCTTGTAAGTAATTTTCCTGGAAATTATTATGCAAAGTATGAAGCTTATAATCCAGGTCATTCAAATAAAGATAGAATTGCTCTTCATATTATAGACGAAGCTGAAAAAAAAGGATTATTAAAGCCTGGCGGAACTGTTGTTGAAACTACATCAGGAAATACTGGTTTTAGTTTAGCTATGGTTTCAATGCTTAGGGGCTATAAATGTATTTTAGCAGTTAGTTCTAAATCATCGAAGGATAAAATAAATATGTTAAAATCGATGGGAGCAAAGGTTTATGTTTGCCCATCAGATGTTGATGCTAATGATTCTCAATCATATTATCAAGTTGCAATAAAAATTCATAATGAACTTGATAATTCTTTTTATGTAAATCAATATTTTAATGAATTAAACACATTAGCTCATTATAAATCAACAGGTCCTGAAATATGGAATCAATCAAATAAAAAGATAACTCATCTAATTGGATGTAGTGGGACTGGAGGAACTTTAACTGGATCAGGAAAGTTTTTGAAGGAACAAAATTCAAAAATTAAAATAATTGGAGTAGATGCATATGGATCTGTTTTAAAAAAATATCATGAAACAGGTAGATTTGATGAAAAAGAGATATATCCAAATAGAATTGAAGGATTGGGAAAAAATTTAATTCCGTTAGCAACAGATTTTTCTGTTATTGATAAGTTTATTAAAGTGACTGATGAGCAAAGCGCATATATGTCTCGAAATATTGCTATGAACGAAGGTATGTTTGTTGGATATACATCTGGTGCAGCAATGCAAGCTACTAGTCTATTAAGAAAAAAGGGTGAATTTAGTTCTGACAGTGAAGTAGTTATTATTTTTCCTGACCATGGCTCTAGATATATGACTAAAATCTTTGACGATGTTTGGATGAGAAATCAAGGATTTAATAGTAACGATAAAGAAATTGTTCATGAAATTGAATATATTTAATTATGAAAGATTTATTTGCAAGAATTCAACAAAATAAAGGTCCTCTGGGTAAATGGGCTAAACATGCCGAAGGATATTTTGTTTTTCCAAAACTTGAAGGACCAATTGGCAATAGAATGTTTTTTAATGGTAAAGAGGTTATAACATGGAGTATTAATGATTATTTAGGCTTAGCAAATCATCCTGAAATAAGAAAAGTTGATGCTGATTCAGCCAGTGAATATGGTTCTGCTTACCCTATGGGAGCTAGAATGATGTCTGGTCATACTAAAATGCATGAACAACTTGAGCTGGAACTTGCTGATTTTGTTAAAAAAGAATCAGCATATCTTTTAAATTTTGGATATCAAGGAATTCTTTCAACAATTGATAGTTTAGTTAGTAAGGATGATGTAATTGTATATGATGTTGATGCTCATGCATGTATTATTGATGGAGTAAGACTTCATCATGGCAAACGATATACATATCAACATAATGATATAGATAGCTTAGAAAAAAATTTGCTAAGGGCAACAAAAATTGCTGATCAAACTGGAGGTGGAATATTGGTGATTTCTGAAGGAGTTTTTGGCATGAGAGGTGAGCAGGGTAAACTTAAAGAAATAGTTAATTTAAAATCTAAATATAATTTTCGATTTTTAGTTGATGATGCTCATGGATTTGGAACTTTAGGGGAAAATGGTGCTGGCGCAGGAATTGAGCAAGGTGTTCAAGATAAAATAGATGTATATTTCGCCACCTTTGCTAAATCAATGGCTTCAACAGGAGCTTTTGTTGCTGGCGACAGAGAAATTATTGATTATTTGAAATATAATATGCGTTCACAAATGTTCGCAAAATCATTACAAATGGTTCTTGTTAAAGGAGCGATAAAAAGATTAGAGATGCTAAGGACAAGACCTGAATTTAAAAATAAACTTTGGGAAAATGTTAATGCTCTTCAAAATGGATTGATAAATAGGGGATTTGATATTGGGGCAACTCAAAGCTGTGTTACACCGGTTTATTTGAAAGGTAGTATTCCGGAAGCTATGGTATTAGTAAAAGATTTAAGAGAAAATTTTGCTGTCTTTTGTTCAATTGTTGTTTATCCAGTCATACCAAAGGGGTTAATTTTACTCAGGTTAATCCCTACTGCCTCACATACATTGGAAGATGTTTCAATTACTCTTGATGCTTTTTCAAAAATTAGAGAAAAACTAGAAAAGGGTACATATAATAGACTATCTAAAGTTATTACTTCTTCTATTAATCATTGAGCATAACAGGCATTACAAGCATAAGAATTTCATCTTCATCGTCATTGATTTCAAGTGGCGTTATTAATCCAGCTCTGTTTGGTAACGACATTGATAATTGAATAGTTGAGCAATCTATATTATTTAACATTTCAATTACAAATCTTGAATTAAAACCAATTTCAATATCTTCTCCTTCGTATTCACAATCCAATCTTTCTTCAGCTTTATTACTATAATCAAAATCTTCAGCTGAAATATTTAAAGAAGAACCAGTAATCTTTAACCTTATCTGGTGAGTTGTTTTGTTAGAAAAAATACTAATTCGTTTAACTGAATTTAAAAATAACGCTCTATCAATTTTAAGAATATTAGGATTTTCTTTTGGAATAACTGCTTCATAATTAGGGTATTTACCATCAATTAATTTACATGTTAAAGTTGATGAGCCAAAAACAAATTGTGCATTGGTTTCATTATATTCAATTTTCACATCATCTTGATTTCCCAGCATAATACCTTTTAATAATTGTAAAGGTTTTTTTGGCATTATAAATTCAGCACTTTTATCTGACTTATAATCTTTTCTTGTATATTTTACCATTTTATGAGCATCTGTTGCAACAAAATTTAATCCATCAGAGTTAAATTGAAAAAAAACTCCACTCATAACTGGACGTAAGTCATCGTTTCCTGACGCAAAAAGTGTTGAGTTTATTGATTTAGATATTATATCTCCTTTTATTACTGTTAAACTTGGATCTTTAATATAGTGTGCTTTTGGAAAATCTTCTGCTGGAAAAAATGCAACAGCATATTTACCATTATTTGCAGCTATTTCAATAGTATTATTTTTAGTTTTAATAAATGTTAATGGTTGTTCTGCAAAAGTTTTTAAAGTATCAATTAATAATCTTGCTGGAATAGCAATAGAATATATATCAGTAGATTCAACCTCTATACTTGTTGACATTGTTGTTTCTAGATCGGACGCAGACAACGTTAAAGTATCATTATTTAATTCAAATAAAAAATTGTCAAGAATTGGAAGGGTGTTAGTTGAATTTACTACACCACCAATAATTTGTAATTCTTTAAGTAAGGCTGCACTTGATACAATAAATTTCATTAAAATAATATTTCTTCAAATATATTTTAAATGAGTATCATACAAAAAAGAACTTATTCACATTTATTAACTAAAATATTTTCTTGCTTTATTTGATAATATAAATAATATCAGTAAAAATAAAAATGGAGTAATTACAAATAAAATAGTTTCTACTAGGCTTTTATTGTTAACTTTTGTAACATCAAACAAACCAATCTTAATTTTTTTAGATTCAGTAATCAATAGATCATTTGAGTTTGTAAGATAATGAACTATGTTAATCAAGAATTTTTTATTTGAATAAAAATTATTTGTCCATTTATCATACCCTAATTCATGTGCATTATTGTTATAATCAGTTTGATTTTCACCAAATTGCCCATCACTTATTAGAATCAATTTGCTAAATCCAGCATCTTTTTTTTCTATATCTGGAATTGGTGAGATACGATTTTTATAAAGTGATTTATGATTTCCTTCTGAGAGAACAGCAATTGAACTTGTTTTATCATTGTAATTTTTTGGATTTAATGGATTTATTGCAGTTTTTATATTGACAAATGAAGGAATGTTTTGTATTTGATTAAATTTCGAAGAAAAAGCTAAATGTGTTTTGAAGACTGAGCTACTCAAAGTATCTATAGGGCTGACAAATCTAAACCATAAACTTCCAATATTAGATTTATTTATTTTTGATTTAACTGGCTTAGTAATTGGATAATAAACCCATGGAAATGGAAGGTATTTAGTATTACTATCAGTTCCATCTGCAATTACAATCGGAGAACAATAAATATCTTTTATTAACTGATAATTAATTTTTAAACTATAATTAAAAAAATAATCATCTAAATCTAAATCATTTTTTACTGCAAGAAATTCTCCTTGATTATTAAACAAAATTTCCTTATTAATATTAACTGCATCAATTAGCCATAAGACACTTCCTCCATTAACTTGATACTGATCAATTAAAAATTTTTCCGTATTCGAAAATTTTTCTTTAGGATTTGAAATTATAATAAGAGGGAAGGTTATTAAATTGTCAAATGTTTTTTTAGGGTTATTTTTATGTTTTTTAAGATCAAAGACAGAGATTTCATAATATAATTGTAAATTTTTTATCCAATCGTAGACTTTTAGATTCGAACTTGTATTGTGTGAGGTAATAAACGCAACTTTTTTTCTTTGTTTAGTATCTAATCTTTTTATTCCATCAATAAATTTGTACTCTAATTGCTGTATTCCATTAATTATACTTATTTCATTTGAATCACCTAGAGTTGACTCTGTTAAAGAAATTAGAACAGAACTATTGTTGTCATTTATAATTGCCCATGGAAATATAGTTTTTTGATTAATATTTTGATTATTTGTATCGGTTATATAGTCAGGCCTCATTCCATATGAAATCATTTCATCAATTATATTTTTTCTTGACATCTCATTTTTAAATGGATTAATGAAATTAATTTTAAAATTATTATTTATCGATTTAAAGGTTTTTAAAAGCTCTTTTGTTTCATTAGATAGTTTTCTATATGAATGTGGAAGTTTGCCTGACAAGAAAACATCAATAGTTATTTGTTTATTTAATTTCTTTAAAAATAAAATAGATGAATTGTTAAGAGTAAATCTTTTGTTTTCTGTAAGATCAATTCTATAATTTGATAAAGAAGAGGTTAATAGAATAAAGGATCCAATTAATATGTATTTTAATATCTTGCTGTTGTTATTCATTTAATGATTTATTAATCAGATAAAGAGAAAGACTCAATAAAAAAAAGTCAATTCCAATAAAGTAACCAACGTCCTTTATTGGAATAACTCCATTAATAAAATTTTCATAATGAGATTTGCTTCCAATATTTAAAATAAAATTATATAAATTATCAGAATTTGAATAAAGAGCTATTTGATCAAATAAAAAAAACTGAGAAAAACAAATTAAAAATCCAATTATAAAATTATTTATTTGATTTTTGAAAATTATTGATATTGTAAGACAAATGCTTATGAAGTTTGAACCTAAAAGAAATAATCCTAAATAACTTCCAATAATTACATTTGCTTCAATTTCATAATTAGAAATTGAAAATGTTGAAACATAAATTATATAGATCACTGTTGGTAAAACAGAAAGTATAAACAACAATGAGTACGCAAGAAATTTGGAAATAATAATTTCTATATAAGAAATGGGTTTTGTAATTATAATCTCAAAAGTTCCTGAACGAATCTCTTGACTGTAAGAATTCATGGTTAATGCAGGAATCAAAAAAAACATAAACCATGGTGTTAAATAAAAAAATGAAGTAAAATCAATAAATTTATTTTGAAATAAATTGAAATCATTTTTAAGTACAATAAAAATAAATGAGTTAAAAGACCAATAAATCCCAAGAACAATATAGGCTATTGGAGAAATGAAAAAATATTTAACTTCTTTAAGTAGTAATGTTTTCATATTTAATCAAAAATTATTGTTACTACATCTCTGTACTTTAATCCGAATAAGCTGCTCGCACTTCCAACCGTTGAGGGATTGCTTTTATATATTGCTAATTCTAGATGACCGGCAGTGTTGAATAATGCAATTTTTTTTCCATCTTCCTCCCTTTTTTCTTTATCTATTTTAAAATCAATCGCTTCACTATAGCTGTTAAATATTTTTTTAAATGTAATTGTTCTTGCATTAATTGTGAAATTTCTTGATTTACCAATTTCTTTAAAGATTTTCTCTGTAATATTTGTAATAACATTTCCATAATTATCTATATAAATGACACTTCCAAGTATTTTATTTTTTTTATTATTTATGACTGGATTAACATTTGTTAGCTCAAGAATCGATTTTATTTTTTTACCTATAACATCTAACCTTCCATTTCTTGAAATATGTCCTGCGATTTTAACAAAAACATCTAAAATAGTGAAACTAGTAACAATGTTTTTATGAATATTTATCGATACAATTTCATCTATTTTATTTCCATTTGCTATTAATGAAAAGATACCATTATCGGCCCCAATAAAATATTGTCCGTCAAAAAACATTGCTAGATGTCCGTTTTCAGGTGTTAGTTCTGAATCAACTCCAACCAAGTGGATAGTACCATTTGGAAAAGATTTATATGCATTTTTTAAAACATAAGCTGCTTGTGTTGCATTAAATGGATCTATTTGGTTACTAATATCAATTATGGTTGCATTTTTAACTTCTGAAAGAATTGCTGCCTTAGTTGCAGAAACAAAATAATCTTTTGTGCCAAAATCTGTTGTTAATGTGACAATTCTCATACAGTAAATTAATATCAATTTTGATTCAAAAGATGTACATTTGAAAAGAATCAATAATCTAACACAAAAATAATTTTTTTAATTCTTCTTTGTATTGAATGAGCTTGAAATTATATTAACAGAAATAAATCCAGTAGATTTTTTTGGTTATCATAATGTTAATTTAGATACCATAAAGAGTTTTTACCCTAAATTAAAAATTATTGCTAGAGATAATAAAATAAAGGCTTATGGAGAGATTGATATGCTAAATGATTTTGATAAAAAAATAAAATTTATATCTAAAAACTTAATAAATAAAAATTTTTTGAATTCTGATGATATTGAAAGGTTTTTGATGTCTGATAGTTATATTGAGAGTAACAAAATGACTGATAAAAAGACATTTATACTTCACGGGGTTAAAGGAAAAGTTATTAAAACAAAAACTCCAAACCAACTAAAGTTATTAAATTCAATCAATAAAAACGATGTAATTTTTGCTATAGGCCCAGCAGGAACAGGTAAAACTTATACAAGTATTGCTATGGCTGTTAATGCTCTTAAAGAAAAAAAAGTAAATAAAATAATTCTAACAAGACCAGCAGTTGAAGCAGGAGAAAACTTAGGTTTTTTGCCTGGAGATCTAAAAGAAAAGTTGGATCCTTACATGCAGCCTCTTTATGATGCTTTAAAAGACATGATTCCTTCTGAAAAACTAAAAAAATTTATTGAAAAAGAAATAATTCAAATTGCTCCTTTGGCTTTTATGAGAGGCAGAACCTTAGATAATGCGTTTGTTATTTTAGATGAGGCCCAAAATACATCTCACTCTCAAATGAAAATGTTTTTGACTAGAATGGGTGCAAATACTAAATTTATTATTACGGGTGATCCCGGTCAGATTGATTTACCAAAAAAAATTGTTTCTGGTCTAAAAGAAGCACTAATCATTTTAGATTCAACAAATGGTATTGATATAATTCATTTTGACGAAAAAGATGTTCTTCGAAATAAAATTGTTAAAAAAATTATTAATGCATATAAATCTATAGAAAATCAAAATTAATTTTATGATTGAAACTGTTTTAAAAACAAACTTTCAATTTATTAATCAAATATCTAAGTACACCGGAAAGGTTAGAGAGGTTTATAAATTAAAAGATGATAAATTGATAATGATCTCTACTGATCGAATTTCAGCATTTGATCATGTTCTTCCAAAGGGAATTCCATTTAAAGGTCAAATTCTTAATCAGATTGCAACTAGAATGATGAATGAAACAAATGATATTGTACCTAATTGGATCACAAACACTCCAGATCCTAATGTTTCAATCGGATTGAGTTGTTCGCCTTTTAAAGTTGAAATGGTTATAAGGGGTTATCTTGCTGGTCATGCAGCAAGAGAATATTCTAAAGGTAAAAGAAAGTTATGCGGTGTAAATCTTCCAGAAGGTTTAAAAGAAAATGATAAGCTCCCTAGTCCAATTATAACTCCTGCTACTAAAGCAGATTCTGGTCATGATCAAGATATTTCAAAAAATGATATAATTGCTAATAATTTGGTGTCTGAAAAAGAATATTCTTTAATTGAAAATTATACATATAAACTTTTTGAGAGAGGAACTCAACTAGCATTAAAACAAAATTTAATATTAGTTGATACTAAATATGAATTCGGAAAAACAAAAGATGGTAAAATTATATTAATCGATGAAATTCACACACCTGATTCATCAAGATATTTTTATAAAGATGGTTATGAAGAAAGACAGTTTAATTCACAACCTCAAAAACAACTTTCTAAGGAATTTGTTAGACGTTGGTTAATTTCAAATAATTTTCAAGGATTGGAAGGACAAAAAATTCCAAAAATGAGTAATGACTATGTAAATATGGTTTCGGACAGATATATTGAATTATATGAAAAAATAATGGGTGAGAAGTTTGTAAAAGCTAATGTTCAAAATATTAACGAGCGAATTAAAAAAAATCTTTCACTTTATTTATGATGATTAATTATTGAATTAATTGAAGCGTCAGTTTCTAGCCATTTTGCTGATTTATATCTTCTAAACCATGTTAATTGTCGCTTTGCATACCTTCTAGTGTTTTTTTTAATTTCTTCTATTACTGAATTTTTATCACAGGATGAACTCCAATAAGAAATCCATTCTTTATACCCAACAGTATTCAGAGGCTTTAAATTCATGTATTTAGAAAGTGATTTTACTTCATCTTCTAATCCTTTTTTTATCATGTTATCAACCCTCAGATTAATTTTTTCATACAGTTTTTCTCTATCATCATTTAGAATATAAATAAAGCAATTAAAATCTCTTTTTGAATTTAATTTTCTCAAGAAGCTTGAAAAAGGTTTATTTGTTTCAAGACAAACTGAAAGAGCTCTAATCAATCTTCTGGGGTTATTCAAATCGGTTTTATTGTAGAAGACAGGATCTTTAATCTTTAATAATTTTTTTATTTGATATAAACCTTTTTTCTTATAAATATCATTTACAAATTCTATATTTTCTTCTGAAACTTTTGGTATTAAATCTAATCCATTAATAATGGAATCCGCATATAGTCCTGATCCACCAACTAGAACAACATAGTTATTATCTTTAAAAATAGTATCTATTAGTTTAATCGCCTCAATTTCATATTCTCCTACACTTAAATGATTAATTACACTTCTATCTTGAATAAAGTGATGTTTAATTTCTAATAATTCTTTTTTATTAGGAATTGCAGTGCCAATAGACATCTCCTTGTAGAACTGCCTTGAGTCACATGAAATTATTTCTGTTGAAAAATATTTAGCAATCTCAACTGCAACACTAGTCTTACCTGAAGCAGTAGGTCCACCAATGTAAATTAGAGTTTTTTTAGACATCATTTAACTTTTCACCACATTTATAGCAAAAAATAGAATTATCATGATGATCACTTGCCATACAATGCAAGCAAGCTTGAGTATTACTTGCAATCTTTTTCTTCTCAGTTAGCTCAGCAGTAACTATTCCAGTTGGAACAGCAATTATTCCATATCCCATAATCATAATCAAAGCAGCAATGAATTGTCCAAATGGAGTAACGGGAGCAATATCTCCATATCCAACTGTTGTTAAAGTTACAATACACCAATATATACCCTCAGGGATACTTGTAAATCCACTTTCATCAGGTTCTATCATATACATTAATGTTCCAAAAATTATACAAACTACCAAAACACTAAAAATGAACACACCTACTTTTGCTCTACTTGCAATTAGAGCATTCATCAAAGTATTAGATTCGCCTATGTATTTAGTCATTTTTAATATTCTGAAAATTCGAAGAAGTCGCAAGGCCCTTAAAGCAACCAAAGACTGTGATCCAATAAAAATAAGAGATAGGTATTTAGGAATCGTAGATAAAAAATCAATAATTCCATAAAAACTAATTATATATTTAAGAGGTTTTTGAACAGCTATTAGCCTTAAAATATATTCAATAGAAAAGAAAATTGTAATAAACCACTCAGAAACATTTAAAAAAACACTATAATTATTGTAAAATTCATCTATACTTTCTAGGGCAACTAGTATAACACTGAAAATAATTAAAATTAATAAAGCTATATCAAAAAACTTTCCTGAAGGTGTGTCAGCTTCGTAAATAATTTCATGAAGCTTATGCTTCCAGAGTTTTATTTTTTTTGCCATTTTAATAAATTTACAAAATTATTTATCATCTAATCAGATTTGTAAATTAATCAAATCTAAATTCTTATATTTTTTTATAAAATTATATAATATTAAAAACGCATCTTGATTATGGTCAATTTCAATTAGTCTGGCTTTAATTTTTTCAATTGATTTAATCTGATGATTTAACTCATAATAACCAAAACCTTTGACTTTACGATCTTCAACAAAAACAAAGCTTTTTTCATTAATATTTCTTCCAGAATCTGTCACAATAAATGTGTTATATTTAAATTTAAAATTATTTTCAAGTGAATTCACCCTTGAATTATATGAGTTTGTTTTTTCATCTAAACAGCATGCTCCTTTACATTTTTTTATTTCATGCTGAAAACATCTTGTTTTATTATTAGATAAAGATGTTAGGTTTTCACATAAATTATAATTCTTAATCCAAATTTTTATTTTTTTATTAGCACTTGTTTTGTTTTTAAATGCAAAAAAATATTTTTTATTTTCCTTTATCTTTTCAGTTTTTATGAATAAATATTTGTTTGTATTTATGATTAATCTAACTCCAATTGGAAATAATCTATATTTCAATCTATGATTTAAAACAGGTTGATTTTCTTTTATTTCCTGTTGTTCTTTTAATAATGCAATTAATTCACTTCCTACAATGTCATAATGAATTTTTTCAATCTGATTTTGAATTTTAATTGCTTTGGGTTGTTTAGATATAAAGTGTGATGTGATTCTTTTTTTGAGATTTTTAGTTTTGCCAATATAAATTATGTTTGTTTTATTATAGATATAATAAACCCCTGGTTCACTTGGAATACTATCTATAATTTTTAAGAATTTGTTTTTTAAATTATTTTGTTTGTGATTTTTAATAAATGTATTTATTATTGTCTTTGTTTTATCTTTTTGAATTAATAATTCAAAAAGCTTTACTGTGGCAAGAGCATCTCCCTTAGCCCTGTGAGCTGATGTAATTGGAATACCTATTGCTTTTGTTAGTTTAACTAACTTGTATGAATCTAAATTAGGAATTAGTCTTTTTGATAATTGAACTGTACATAAAGATTTTCTTTTAAAATTATAACCAATACGTTTAAATTCTATTTTTAAAATTCTATAATCAAATTCAACATTGTGACCTACCAATATACAGTCAGAAGTGATTTCAACAATTCTTTTCGCAATCTCAAAGAATTTAGGAGAGTTTTTTAGCATTTTTTCATTAATCCCGGTTAATCCAATTACAAATGGTTGTATTGATCTATCAGGCTTAACAAGTGAAAAGAATTGGTCAACAAT
>CEQN01029595.1_pt1 | contig 12908 bp, 12 predicted proteins | sample 427011 | NCBI WGS metagenome assembly CEQN01 (sample SAMEA2621277, study PRJEB7988) | marine metagenome | biome: marine biome (ENVO:00000447); feature: deep chlorophyll maximum layer (ENVO:xxxxxxxx); material: "saline water (ENVO:00002010), including plankton (ENVO:xxxxxxxx)" | depth 120 m
AAGCATGGCAAGCATGTCAAAGAAATGAGATCTCAAATTCAATCAGCTTTAGATAAGGGAAAATTAACCCGTGAAGAAGCAGATCAAAAATTTCTTCAAATAGATAATATTTCAGAAAGACTTCAGAAAGTGATTTCATATTAGGTGAATCATGCCAGCATCAATTTTGATTGCAGATGACGACCTTTCTATCAGGGAAGCCCTTGAACGTAGTTTACGTTTTGAGGGCTTTCTTGTTTCAACTGTAGAGAATGGGGTTTTAGCTATAGCCGAAATTGAACATAGTATTCCAGATATATTGATTTTAGATATCAATATGCCAGAAATGAATGGAATTGAAGTCACAAGGTATCTGCGAAGTATTGAGGTAGAGATTCCCATTTGTATTCTTTCTGCTAGAGATGAAGTGACAGATAGGGTGATTGGATTGGAATCTGGTGCTGATGATTACTTAGTTAAACCATTTTCATTCATAGAGTTACTAGCACGAATAAACGCATTACTTAGGCGTAGTTCATCTATTGATGGAAATGAAATCAAATTAGGAAAATTATTGGTAGATCCTCAAAAAAGACAGGTGACATATTTTGACCAAGCACTTGATTTGACTAAAAAGGAATTTGATTTGCTTTATGTTTTATCAAAGAATCCTAATGTAGTGATGAGTAGAGAACAATTACTTAATTATGTATGGGGATATGATTTTGAAGTAGATACAAATGTAGTTGATGTGTTTATAGGATATTTAAGAAAAAAAATGGAAATACTCGACCAACCTAGGATTATTAATACGGTTCGAGGGGTTGGGTTTGTATTGAAAAATGAGTTTTAGAACTGTAGTAACTTTATTATTTGTTATTGCTTCAGTGTTGATTGTTGTACCTGCAGGTGCTGCAATAAATCAATTGAGTCAAAATGAGATTAAAAACAGGTTGGACTCTAGGATTTCTAAGCAAATTGAATCAGTTTCTAATTCAGATATACTGCCTCAAATATTGCATTTGAGGCGTTTTTTGTACCAAAACACAGGTACAGAACCTGCTACAGAAGTACAAGCATTTTTTGATGTCCAACTTCCCACAAGAATTTACGTAAATAAAGAATTGTTTCTGGCTACTGAAGGATTCCCACAAATTTCTGAACAATCTTTATTAACAGACCAATTTTCTACAATTGATTTGAACGGTGAAAAATGGAGGGGTTTGAATAAAGAATTTTTTACACGGTCTCGTGTTAACCCACCGGGACGCCTAGGGATTGTGGGGCAGGAATTTTTAATTACTATTGAAGTGATAGGTTCTTACGATGTAGTAGATTCAACATTGACAGATGTGAGAAATTCTTTCGTGTCTGTTGGTATAGTTGTTGTGATTTTATTGGGAGTGATTGGATGGGTATTAGGTTGGATAATTGTTAAACCACTAGGGCGACTTAGTAAAGATGCAATGATGATTAATGACTCTTCAGATTTAAGTGAGAGAGTTAATTCAGAATCTAAATATTCTTTTTCAGAAGTTCAAAACTTAACAGCTAGTATTAACGAAATGCTGAGAAGGCTAGAACAAAGTAATAAAGTTACTCAAGAAGCCCTAGTGTCTTCGAGGTCTTTTGCTTCTAACGTTGCTCATGAACTTAGAACTCCATTAACTAGTATGAAGATGAATTTAGATTTATTGGGCAGAAATTTAGAAATCGATAATTCGCAAAAATCCGAAATAATTTCAGATCTTATTTCTCAACAAGATAATTTAATTAGTATTTTGGAATCACTAAGATTATTGGCTAGAGGTGATTTGTCAGAAGAAAATATTTTTGAGGAAATTGACTTTATGCAATTTATCAATGAACTTACTATCAAGCATGAACGACAATATCCTGAATCTAAATTCAATTTAATTTTAACTTCTGAATTTCCTTTAGTTTATGCGTGGCGAGAAGGCTTACAAGTGATGCTCAGTAATTTGATAGTTAATTCAGTAACTCACTCAAAAATGTATCCTGAACAATTAGTAATAGAAATCTCTACAGAAATTTCTGACAATAATTTGATTTTAACTATTGATGATAATGGGATTGGAATTCCCGAAAATGAAAGAACATTAGTTTTAGAGAGATTTCAAAAGGGTCACTCTAGCTCTATAAATGGTTCTGGCCTAGGTCTTGCCTTAGTAAAACAACAAGTAGAAATTCATAATGGGTTTCTTGAAATTACATCCAATCCATCGTCTGGAGCTAGATTTGTGATAAGTTTGCCTATAGTAATTTAACTTGAGGGGATTATTATGCAATTTGGTGTTCAGGTAAATGTATATGAAACTGATTGGGATTCTATTTCAAAATCTGTTTTAACTATGGAGTCTGGTAGATGGGCGAGTGTATGGTTTGCTGACCACTTCTTACCACCACATGTGTCTAGTACAAAAACTGATCAAATGGAAGCTGAAGCTGAGACCGCATTTGAGGCCTTTACATTGATATCAGTAGTGGCTGGTATGACACAAAAACTCAAATTGGGTCATTTGGTATTAGGTAATTCATATAGAAATCCAGCATTAGTTGCAAAAATGGCTAGTACATTAGACCATGCCTCAAAAGGTAGATTTACATTGTCTTTGGGTGCCTCTTGGTACGAAAGAGAGCATGTAGCTTATGGATGGGAATTCCCATCGCTTAAAGAGAGGTCAGATAGATTTGAAGAAGCTTGTAACTTAATTAGACTTTTATTTACTTCGACGCAGCCTGTTAACTTTAATGGTCAATTTTATCAACTTGATCAAGCTCCATTGTCACCTAATTGTTATCAAAAGCCACATGTTCCAATTTTAGTTGGAGGAACAGGAGAAAAAAGAACTTTGTTGACTCTAGCAAAATATGGAGATGTATTTAATTTAGATGGGTGGTCTGGCAGAGGAATGTCTATGGAATTGTATAAGCATAAAGTTAGTGTTTTAGAAAGACATTGTGAAAGTGTAGGAAGAGATCCTTCAGATATAAAAAAAACATTACTAATGCCTATTAAAATAACTGATAATAAATCTGAAGCAAAAGAATTTATTGAAAAATTAGGATATAGATCATCTGATACCACTCATGGAAGTTTTGGTGGTAAATTAGTTACTCCATTAGAAACTGGGTCAGTGGCTGGTTCAGTTGATTACGTAGTGGAAAGGATCGGAGAGTTTATTGATGAAGGTGTTGAAGAAATTATGTTTGGAGCAATTGAAACAGGTGATTCTGAAACCCTCCAGATGATAGATGAAGAAGTTTTGCGACATTTTGTTTAACATATGCGAATGTGTAGGCATGTGAAAATTAAATGAATAAAATTTTAGGCAAATCTTTTGAATCTTTAATAGTTGTTAAATTCAGATATATGTGGCTTGGTGATTTTGCGCTTTTATGTGCGGAATTCATGGAGTTAGTAATTCTATCTTGGTATGTTTTGAATGAAACCAACTCCCCTATGATTTTGGGTTTCTATGCCGCATTACGTTTTACTGGCACTTTGTTTTCTCCTTTTTTTGGAGTAATAGTTGATAGGTTGGGAAGAAGAAATATTTATATTTTTGCTAGAATTTCTTTTGTAATATTATCTACTATAGTAATGATTTTGTATGTGACTGATAGTATTTCTGTGACTTATGTTTTGTTGATTTCTCCATTTGTTGGTTTGTCTAGATCTTTAGATATGATAGTAAGACAATCACTAATTCCTGCAATTGTTGGAAGTAAAATGCTTCAAAATAGTATTGCTTTATTGAGAACATCTAGAGATATCACTCAAATTGTTGGGCCAATTATGGGTGGGGTTTTATTAGAATCATTAGGCGCATCAATTAGTTATTTGGTAATTGTTTGTCTTTATTGTCTAGCTTTGGGATTTGTATTGATGATTAAGGATATTCCCAACGATTTGTCAGTTTCCCAAGAATCGTTTATTACAAATTTTAGACATGGGATTTCTTACGTGTTATTACATCCATTTTTAGTAGGAATTTTAGTCATTGCATTTATGGTAAATTTAACTGGATTTCCTTTGAACAATGGCATGATGCCAGTGATTGCAAAGGATGTCATGGAAACAGATGCAGTGGGCTTGGGTTGGATGTTAGGAATGTATTCTACTGGAGCATTAAGTGGGTCATTAGTAATGGGCTATCTTTCTAATAATAAGTGGGTGGGTGTTTTGATGATAGTAGGTGCACTTTTATGGCATGTAGGCATATTTTTTATGGGATTTACTTCTAGTCTATTTGTAGCTATTCCATTGTTGTATTTTATAGGAGTTTTTCAATCTTTTGCCATGGTCACCATGGCAATGTTGTTGATGTCGTATACCTCTAAAGAAATGCTTGGAAGAATATTAGGATTAAGACAATTATCTGTTTATGGACTTCCATTGGGGTTGTTGTTTTCTGGATCAATCGCAGATAATTATGAAGTGAGTTGGGCGTTATTTTTAAATGGTGTGATCGGGTTTTTGATTTTACTTATAGCGGTTGCAGTTTGGCCGATTTTATTTCAATCAAATTTTGCTCACAAAAAAGATTTAACTGTTTAGGATTAAGTCTGAAATTTTTTCTCCAATCATCATCGTAGGTACATTAGTATTTGCTCTTGGGCAATCTGGCATTATTGATGCATCTGCTACTTTTAAATTTTTGGTTCCATGTACGTTTCCATATTGATCTACGACTGAAGTTGGATCAGATTCTAGACCCATTTTGCATGTTCCAGATATATGGTGACTAGTTCTAGCATTTTCTTTTATCCAAATGTCTAGTTGTGTATCTGAGTTAAGTATCTCTTCAGAAGGAGCTAGCCTGAAGTCGATTAGGTCTTTATATGAAGATCCAGCACCTATCTCTACGCACATTCTCACAGCATCTCTCATTCTTCTTAAATCTTCTGTTTCTTTGAAAAAATTGTAGTTGATATATGGTTGAATACGGGGATCTGATGTTCTTAATGATAGTTCTCCTTGACCTTTAGCCAAGTAAATTGCAACAATCATTCCAACTCTACCAAACATATTAGTGGTGTCTCCAAAGTAAAGCTTTGACCCCATTCCAAAACTAGTATGATGAATCATCATGTCGTTTCGTAAATTAGATCCATTTGCAGTATATCTAATTGCAACATCTACCCCTCTAAGATCTGGATCGCTTTCTTGACCTTTTTGGACTTGCCAAGTAAGTGGTACTTGAGGGTGGTCTCTCAGGTTTTTTCCAAGGTTTGGTTGATCTAATAAAGTTTTAATTCCTTTTTTAGATAGCATGTCATCAGGACCTATTCCAGATAACATTAATATTTGAGGTGAATTAATAGCTCCAGCAGACACTATTATTTCGTTTCCTTGAATGGTCTCTACGCCTCTTTCTGTTTTAACTATTACACCTTTTGCCTGTAAATTATCTAAAATAATTTTTTCAACTTGAGCATTTGATAGTATCGTTAGGTTTGGTCTATCAAGGTGTGGCTCTAAGTATGTGAGCCAAGTGTTTTGTCTGATTCTATTGATTGTATTAAAGGGTAGAGGCCCTACTCCAGTAGAATCAGGGTCATTATGGTCATCAACGTGAGCATAACCTAAATCTCTGAAGCCATCGTAAAAAGCAACACTGTCTTTTTGCCATTCGTTTTTTGGCGTTCTAATACATCTAACAGGCCCAGATTGACCATGGAAATCTCCAGAAAAATCTAGGTCGTTTTCTAGTTTTCTGAAATAAGGTAAACATTCTTGAAATCCCCAAAGATCATTTCCAGATTTAGACCATGCATCATAATCGTCGGGTTCACCTCTTAAGAATATTTGAGCATTTACGGCACTAGATCCTCCTAAAGTTTTTCCTCTAGGAACCAATATAGGTTCACGCAATTCGGTAGATTTTCCAATAAAAGTTCGGCCATGATCAGGATTTGTGAAAAACCAAGATCTGTTTCTATTAGCACCAAAACCGTATTTCACTTCATTTGGGGTTTGATCTATGGATGTGTATCCGGGACCACTCTCTATTAGTAACACGGAATTTTTTGAGGATTCAGAAAGCCTTGAAGCTATGATAGCCCCAGCAGATCCCGATCCTATAATTATGTAGTCGTATGCCATTTCAGCCCTTTTAGTTGGTAAGTTTGTATGTTTTCTCAGCGGTATTTTTGAACATATCATTTCGTTCTGAAGGTGAGAAATTTTTAGAGTATTTTTTGAAAGCGTTGTATAAAACGTGATACGAGAAAGAAACTTTATCAACAGGGAAATTACTTTCAAACATACCTCTGCTGGGAGTGAATTTTTCTATGCAAAAATCTAGATATGGTTTCATATCAATTGCTAGAGTATCTGAATCAACTGGTATTGGAAGATTATGCCAATTATGTCCAGTTTGTGGCATTCCTAATCCCCCCAATTTGATGACTACATTGGGACATTCAGAAAGGTCAGAAATATTTTGTTTCCAGATTTTTATCACTTCTTCTCTTCGAGAGTCATACGGACCTATTTGGATTAATCCTCCAACATGGTTAACAATTATAGGTAGATCCGGTACTTGCTTAGCTATATTTAATAGTTCTGGTAGCTGATGGAAATACATCCAAGATTCAAAAGTTAACCCCATTTCTGAAACAATTTTGGCACCTTCTAAAAATTTAGGTGAAGACATTTGTTCTGGGATGCCATAAGTAGGATTATTTTCTATTTCAGGATATTGATCCCAAGTGACTGTATGCCTGATTCCTTTGAAACGATTTGGGCTAGCTTCTATAAGTTTTTCCAATACAGGTTTTACCCTATCTCCAAGACTTAAGTTAGCATGCCCAACAATTGCTGCACCTGCCCTAGTTTTTCCATATATTCCACTTGAACTAGCTGCAGAAAGACCTTCTACAAACTCTACTTCACCAACGGTTTTGAATTTCTCATCAACATCAATGTTGTACATTGAGCGAGCTTCTACAAAAACTGTAGAAACTATATTGTGACCAGAGTCAGTATCAGCCATGAGTTCATGAAGTAAATACCTTTGATAAGGTATTCTTTCATATCTGTGGTCCCAAAAATGATGATGTGGATCACAAATAGGTAAATCTGGTTCAATAATTTCTTCTTTGGTTAATTCTAACCAGTCGTTTCCTCCGTAGGGCATATGAATCTCCGAATTTATAATTTGAGGCATCATAGCAAATTTATAATATTAAAGTGTTAAGATAAAATACCAAAATCATATGAACTTACACGATTCACCCAGAACCCAGTTGATTTTGCAATCGGCGATACCTAACATGTTATATCGATTGGCTGCTCCTAATATGTTAGCGGTCATAATAATTTCTATAGTTACATTTTCAGAAGCATGGTATGTAGGTAAAGTAAATACTGTTGCATTGGCAGGCTTAGCAATAGTTTTTCCGTTCCAAACTTTAATGGGAATGATGGGAAACGGAGGTATGGGAAATGGAACAGCCTCTGCTTTATCGCGTTCAATCGGTAAAAATGATTTTAAAAGAGCTCACTCTGTAATTTGGCATTCAGCCTTAATTAACTTGTTTATATCTGTAGTGTATCTAATAGCACTAGGGATATTTTCAAGATCTATTTTTAATTTGTTTGGTGCTTCTGAAGAAGTAACAGATCAAGCAGTTTTATATGCTCGGATATTTTTTGGACTAGCACCTTTTATATGGTTATATTTTTGGATGAAATCTGTGTTGCGAGGTTTAGGTGCAATTCAGATCATGGCTCGTCTTGATATTGTTGCAAGTGTGATTCAACTTGTCTTGAGTGGGGCTTTAACTTTAGGCTGGTTTTTTTTACCCTCTTTAGGATTGATTGGGCCAGCAATTGCTGCAGTGTTATGTCAAGGTTTTGCTGGTGTAGCAATGTTGATTTTGTTCGTTTCAGGAAAGTTTGAAATTTCACTCAAAATTATCCATTTAGATTTTGATGTCACAAAAGATATATTGAAAGTTGGAGGAATGGGTGTTTTATTAGCTTTTAACATTGCATTAACTATCATGCTAACTACTAGATTCGTAGCTGATTTTGGTACTGAGGCAATAGCAGGATATGGAGTATGTGGTCGCTTAGAGCAAATGTTGATTCCGTTAGCTTTTGGAGTTGGAGGAGTATTAGTAGTAATTGTTGGAACAAATTTTGGAGCATCTCAATATGAAAGAGCTAGAAAGTCTGCTAGATTTGGGGCTTTAATAATTGCTTTAGTAGCGACTTTAATTGGTGTAATTCTTGCACTATTTCCGAGTTTATGGATTGATTTGTTTATTAAAGAATTAGGAGCATTTGCTATAGGATCTGTGTATTTGAGAATTGTGGGGCCTGTTTTTGGGCTTTTTGCAGGAGGACAAACATTGTCGTTTGCTAGCTATGGCACTGGAAGTATGATCATTCCTGTTTTTGGTGGGGTTTACAGAGTTTTAATTACTAGTATTTTTGGATTATCAGTGTCATATTTTTCGTTGGATATTTCATTCCTGTTTTGGGGAGTCACCATAGGAATGGTTGGATGGGCAATTATTCTTAGCTTAAATATGATTTCAAAAGTATGGAATCCAGAAAAAACTATAGATTGAGGCTTCTATCTCTATATCCCCAAAATCCTATGATCAAGAACAGTAGAATTTTGAAGATTACTAGAGATAAATCTGCAAAATCCAATCCGTTAACATAAGGGTTGTTATAAGCTCCAAATGAAGAAATCCATTCCTTCACAAATTCAAAAATCGCATTTGTTTCAGCTAACATGCCAGATAGCCATTCGATAGCCAAAAGTCCAATCCCTGCAGCCCAACTCAATGATGACTTGCCAGTATAGGCTCCTATGGCAAATCCAAATGCAGCAAAACTTACTCCGCCAAGTGCACTTTGGATTACTGATTGCACAAGAGATGAGTAATTTAAACTGGCGTCTACAAAAAGCGTCATGATGAAAATTAAATTCACCCATACAAAAGGAATAAGCATTCCTAATCCGATCAGAATAATTGCTTGGACAGAAAATATCATAGTTCTAGTAAAAGGTAATGATGCAACAAATTCGAAAGTCCCATCTTCTTCTGATTTTGGTCCAATTTTGTTCATTAACCCTATGATACAAACAGCTATAAGTAATGGCATGAATAAGTTCATGAGATAGCCTGAGACTAGTCCTTCTAGTGACCATATTGAATCCCAATTACTGATTCCAAATGCATTAAGTACTACTGAGTTGTCAGAAAAACCGGATGTCTCGAGGGCGTTTTTCTGGCCATCAATTAAATTTTCTTTTAAATTTGAGTTTCCAAAAGCCAAAGGAATTATCATTAAATAGACTCCAGGGGCTAATGTCCAAGTTGATATCCATCTTTGTGAGGATATAATGATGTACCAGCCATAAGTAGCTAGAAATTTAATCAAAACTCTTTTCCTTATCGAAAAAATCAAAGAATTGATTCTCTGCTGATGTGTTGTTTTGTTCTGCCATTTTTTTGAACGTTTCTAGCGATTCATCATATATTTTTTCCCCTTCTTTCATCACTGCCAGTGAGTCAACAGTCTTTTCAACTTCAGAAATTATGTGTGAAGAAAGTAATATTGATGTTCCATTGTTTGCAAAGTCATTTAATATTTTAAAAAGAGTTCTTTGATGAAAAGGATCGAGCCCGGAAGTAGGTTCATCCAATATTAAAGCTTTTGGTTTATGCAAAAGCGATAATATGATGCCAGTTTTTTGTTTGTTTCCTTTTGAAAGTTTTTTTATGGTTTCTTTGATATCCAAATCAAAATTACTAGATAATTCTAAAGCATAATCTAGTGTGACATCTCTTGCTTGAGCTGCAAATTTGAACAATGTTTCTGATGACACATTGTCAGGTAAACGGGAGTCACCAGGAAGAAACCCGATAATTTTCTTGGCTTCTATAGGGTTAGAAATAGGGTCAATTTCATTTACTGAAAGAGTTCCATCTGAAGATTTTAAGAAGCCCATGAAAGATCTCATCGTAGTTGTTTTTCCTGAGCCATTTGGTCCCAATAATGCCTTTGTTTCCCCATCCTGAATGGATATAGAGATGTTTTTAACTCCCTTACCATTTTTGTATAACATTGTGAGGTTTTTGATAGATATCATTATTTTTGTAAATCTGAAACAATTTTTGATGGGATTAGTTTAAATACAACTACATCTTCAGCGTAATCGGGGTACAACTTAGAGAATTCATTGCTCTCTGTCAATCCGTAATATCTCATAGACAAAGACCTTACAAATTGATTTAAAGGGATTTGTACTTCTTCAATTTTTCCATGAATTATTACTGATTGATATGGGGGCTCTCTGTCATCCACACATAAAGTAGCAAATGGGTTATGCAATAAGTTTTTCCATTTTTGAGTTTTTGTTCCAGTAAACATAAATGCCTCACCATTATCCCAAGAATACCAAATAGGGACAGAGTGAGGCATGTTATATATATCAACTGTACTGAGTACAGCAATTCTCGTTTTTTCTAGAAACTTTTGCGAAGTAGCATTTATTTTTATAAGTTTATCCTAGGAATCAATAGGTGTGTTTTCTATGTTACCCCATTCAGTCCATGAACCATCGTACACTGCAACATTTTCATATCCAAGTAATTCTTGTAACACAAACCAGCTGTGGGTAGCTCGTACGGCAGTTTGACACAACGTGTAAATATCTAGGTCATTTGTTACAGAAGTAGAATTGTATAAATTCTTTAGATCTTCAGCGGGTAAAAATTTACCATCTGCGTCAACATTTTGTACCCATTCCACATGTATGGATTCAGGGATGTGTCCCCCTCTTTCAGCCCTAACGTCTCTACCTGCATATTCATCCGCAGATCTAGTATCTAAAACTATTGAAGTCTCGTCGTCAATTGACTCCATTACTTTTTGTAAAGATATGATTAGTTCAGGCTTTGCCTCTCCCGTAAAAGAATATTTTGAGGAAGATATGGAAGTCGAATCTGATGTTATTTTTTTACCTTCTGATTCCCATAGGGCATAAGATCCGTCCATGAGTTTTGTGTCTCCATGGCCGTATACTTCTAGAGTCCAAAGCAATCTGCTAGACCAAAGGTTTTTTATGTGGTCAACTACTACAATTGTGTCAGTATCTTTTATTCCTAATGCACTTAGCTTTGTAGCCATTTCATTTTCAGAAGGAATTAAGCCTTTGACTCCATCTCTTTCTACCTGTAGTTCTTTGTAAGATAGATTGACTGAGTCAGGAATATGTCCTGCGGCATAATCTTCAGGTAGCCTGATGTCGATAATTTTCAAGTTTTTGTCATCTAAGCGTTCTGCAACCCATGAAGTTGAAACTAATTTGTCAGTAGAAGCGTATCCTTTAGATTCTAATGATGTATCAGAATTGGACTCATCAGAAGAACACCCTATGAATAATAGAGATGATAAAGCAAGCAAAAATATTGTTTGAAGTGTAATAAATTTTTTAATCATTTGATTCCTATTTGAATAATTTAATTTTCCATTCTCCGGGCTTAATTTCTTCTATTTCACAGCCATAACCTCTTTTCATAGCTTCAGGTGGAATAGTTGAAAGGGCAGGGGGATGATCGGTTATTACCTCTAATGAATTGGGCTTAGGGTCTGATTCATCTAATTCCCGATTTGTTCGGAGCATAGGATAGGGGCATATTTCGCCTCGTACATCTAGAGTCGCTATTTCAGTTTGTTCCATTTAAACTCCTTTTTTTGTCAAAAAAAATCCCCGCTCAATTTGTTTGGCGGGGAATTATGGACCGTGTGTATTCCTCGCTGTTAGCGCATACAACAACAACATGTCATTAGGTTTGATGAAAATTTAATCATACGAAAACTTTAACAATGAGCTAATTTGTTGTCAAATAATTGAAATGCAATAAAATGAATCAATAAATTGATAGGACATAAAATGCAATCCACTCAAACCGAAGTAAACAATTCAAAAGACTTGTATTTTTACGCTAGCATTTTGATATTAGTGGCTATTTTTGGAATTTGGCTTACATCTCTAGTATTTGAGTTAGGTGGAGCAGGTGTTTATTGGATAGCAGGAATTGCGTTTGGAGTTACGGTTCAAAGAAGTAGATTTTGTTTTACATCAGCATTTAGGGATTACTTTCTTTTAGGTCAAACCCGAATTCTAAAAGGGATTTTGGTAGGTCTTGTAGTAGCATCAGTTGGATTTGCAATGATTATGAGTACAGTAGTTCCAAATCCGGATTTTGGCTCTCCCCCATCAGATGCCAATTTATTACCTGTAGGCTTATCTACAATACTTGCTGGAACCTTATTTGGGATTGGTATGGTACTCGCAGGAGGCTGTGTTTCTGGATCTCTTTATAGAATGGGAGAAGGATATGTTGCTTCTTGGGTTGCAATTTTAGGAGTAATGATAGGTCTTTTTTTACTAAACAATACATGGAATTGGTGGTGGGATAATTTAATTTCTACAGAATCTAGTATATGGTTGCCTGAATATTTGTCTTATTCAGGTTCTATTTTAGTTACCTTATTCTCTATTTTATTGATTCTCTATTTGGCTGTTCGTAAAGAAAGAAAAGTTAATGCTGGGTTTGTTATGCCAGTAATCACTAGAAAATTTTCAGAACCTCCTATTACATCTACATTTGGAGAAGTATTTAGTTATTTTAAGAAAATTTTTAATACTGAATGGAATCCGATTTTAGCTGGAGTAATTCTAGCCTTTATCAATATTTTGCTATTTATTAAATTTCACCCATTTGGTGTAGTAGGAGAGATCTCTCGATGGTCAACTGATATATCTCAATTGATAGGATTTCCAGAACTTGAATTAAGAGGATTAGATAGTTTGGGTGCATGTGTAATGATAGTTACTGAAGGTTCTTGGTTTACGGAGGGCTTTTTCTTT
>CEQN01212167.1_pt1 | contig 12862 bp, 12 predicted proteins | sample 427011 | NCBI WGS metagenome assembly CEQN01 (sample SAMEA2621277, study PRJEB7988) | marine metagenome | biome: marine biome (ENVO:00000447); feature: deep chlorophyll maximum layer (ENVO:xxxxxxxx); material: "saline water (ENVO:00002010), including plankton (ENVO:xxxxxxxx)" | depth 120 m
ACATACTTGGAGGTATATCTTTTAATCCGAAACCAGTGATTGGGATTAAAATTTTTTCCTCTGTAGATATGACCTTTTTTGAAATCAATTTTGGAATTGCTGCAAATGAAGTTGCACAAGTAGGTTCACAATAAATGCCTTCTTTTTGGGCTAGTTCAATTTGATATTTGGATATTTCAGATTCACTTATAGAGATAGCTGTTCCGGAACTATCTCTTAGGACGTTCATGATTTCAGATTTTCTAGGTGGATTGCTTACGGCGATCCCACCGGCTATAGTTGGTTTTGCATCTAAAGTATTCCATGGGATTCCTTTAGATGCATTAACCAATGGCATCACGTTTTCAGATTGTATTGCGTGAAGTTTTGGAAAATCGAATGATAATCCTGAATTTTCTAACTCTTTTAATGCTTTCCATATTCCTATGTATAGCGAACCGTTTCCTACAGGTATTATGATATGGTCAGGCATGTCATTTTTAAAATAGTCATATATTTCATATCCAGCAAATTTAGTGCCTTCTATGAAATATGGATTCAAATTATGAGAGGCATAAACAAATTTTTTTTCTCGTACAAACTTTTCAGCTGCTATTGTAGTTTCGTCACGAGTACCAGCAATAGAATATGTTTGTGCTCCATATATTTTAATTTGATCAACTTTTGGTTTTGGGGCAGATTCTGGTACAAATATATGAGCATTTATACCTGCACGAGATGAGTATGCAGATATTGAGCCTCCTGCATTGCCTGAAGAATCTTCAACTATATCTTGGACCTTCATTTGCTTTAACATAGACAACATCATTGCACTACCACGATCTTTAAATGATCCGGTAGGATTTAAGAATTCTAATTTTGCTTTTAAAGATATATTTAGATTGGAAAATATATTGGGTAAATTTATTATTGGGGTGCTCCCTTCGCCAAGGCTAATATACTGATCTAAACTTGATATGGGAGTTAATACAGGTATGTTTTGTAAGTAAGGAAATATTGAAGGGCTATTTTTTTCGTTAAAGTATTCTATTTTTAGAGGATTGTGACATTTAGTACATTTGAGCAAAGAGATATCAGGTTTAGATTTCCAATCACATACTGTACATGTAAAGGCATGGTTATACATGAATTTTTATGATCTCCTGCTAATTATATAGACATCAGTTAAGTTTAAATATGATACACCCTATATTTAATATATAGTTTTATAATTAATATAGTTTTATAACTGAGGAATATATGGATATACAAAAAAATGTAATTTTTTATATTATCGCTATCCTTTTACTTATCATTGATCAGATAACCAAATGGATTGTCAGTACTAATATGTATTTAGGTCAAGCATTGCCCGAGGAAGGGTTTTTGAGGCTTGTATATGTTTTGAATACAGGGTCGGCATTTGGTTTATTTCAAGGATGGACAGATATCTTAATTGTCTTTTCTTTTATTGGTATCGCTTTAGTGCTATATCTCCTTTTAAAATCAGAAGACCAATCTTTTTTTTACAAACTTGGATTATCGATGATTTTAAGTGGGGCATTTGGCAATTTAATTGATAGGCTTGTTAATGGTGCTGTCGTTGATTTTATTAGTGTAGGGTGGTGGCCAGTTTTTAATATTGCTGATTCATCAATTTCAGTTGGTATGTTTGTATTGGCATTTTCAATTTTATTCTTGAATAAGCAAAATTCAGATTGAGGAATATGTGATAGATTCAGATATTTTAATACTACATCCTAAGAGCTATATTGATCGTATAGATAAATATATAGCTAATAATGTTGATGGTATTACGAGATCCCAAGTTAAAAAACTAATTAATGCTGGGAGGGTGAAAGTCGATGGACGTATTGCATCTCCGTCTACTAGCATTTCGCCTGGCCAGTATATAGAAGTTGTTTTTGAATATGAGCCTATTGATATAGAGCCTGAAGATATCCCAATAGATATCATATATGAAGATGAAGATATTATAGTTCTAGATAAACCTACAGGACTTGTTGTACATCCAGGGGCAGGCCACAATTCAGGGACTCTTGTTAATGCCTTATTATCAAAATATCCTGAAATTAATAGGGTTGGCTCTGCTGATCGACCAGGAATAGTTCATAGGCTTGATAAAGATACTTCAGGGTTGCTTGTAGTTGCAAAAAACAATAATGCGCATTCAAATATTTCGACTCAAATATCTGATAGGAAGGTTGATAAGCGGTATATTTCTTTAGTAAAAGGCCATATGACAGATAAAGAAATTTTTGTTGAAGCTCCAATTGCAAGAGACCCGAATAATAGAAAGAAGATGGCTATAGTTGAGAAAGGCAAATATGCATTGACAGGAGTTAAAGTATTAGAATCTATCAAAGGATTTGATTTGTTAGAAATTAAACTTTTGACGGGGAGAACTCATCAGATTCGAGTTCACCTTCAATCGATTGGGTTTCCTATAGTGGGCGATCCTATCTATGGAGTTAATCACACTTCTATTACTAGACAATTTTTGCATTCACAATTTTTAGAATTTTCTCATCCTAATTCAGGTAAAATTGTTCAATTCAAGTCGGATTTACCATATGATCTTCAAGCTTTTCTTGATTTAATTAGATAATTATATTCTTAAGGATAATACTTATAATGGAAGGTTCTGGAATTAGAGTCAGATATGCGCCTAGTCCTACGGGGAAGCCTCATTTAGGGAATCTAAGAACTGCTTTATTTGACTGGCTATTTGCCAGGAGTTTAGGTGGGAAATTTATAGTTCGTGAAGAAGATACTGATCAAGCTAGAAAAATAGATGAAGCTATGGATTTACAAAAACTTTCTTTAAATTGGCTTGGATTAGATTGGGATGAAGGTCTAGGGAAAGATGGTAAATATGGACCATACAGACAATCCCAAAGGTTGGATTACTACAGGAAAACAGTTCAAACTTTATTGGAAACTAATAAAGCTTATAAATGTTATTGTTCTTCTGAAAGATTGGAAAAATTGAGAACTGATCAAAAAAAAGCTAAAGCTTCTAAGCTAGGATACGACGGTCACTGTAGAAATCTAGAGGGAGACTCTAATACTTCAGGTAATGGGCATGTAATAAGATTTGCTATGCCTTCTCTTGGAGTATCATCAATAGAAGATGCTGTTAGAGGATACGTAGAGTTCCCCAATGAAGATGTTGACGATTTTGTTTTAATGAAAACTGACGGATTCCCCACTTACCATTTAGCCTCTGTGGTAGATGATCATTACATGAATATTTCACATGTTTTTAGAGGTGAAGAATGGCTTCCAAGTGTTCCTAGGCATATACAACTGTATAAATCTTTAGATTGGATACCGCCAATATATGCTCATTTACCATATATATTAGCTCCAGATAAATCTAAACTTAGTAAAAGACATGGAGCAACATCCGTTTTAGAGTATAAAGAAAAAGGATATATACCTGATGCTATGGTGAATTTCCTTAGTCTTTTAGGTTGGTCTTTAGATGGAGAAACAGAAATAATTGCACGTGACGACATTATTAACCATTTTTCTATAGATAGAGTGAATGATTCAGGCGCAGTTTTTGATATAGGAAAACTAGATTGGATGAATGGGCATTATTTAAGAAGAATGGATGCAGGAAAATTGGCAGACTCTTTGTATGAATATTGGGCTGACTATTCCCCGCAAGAATTTGATCGAATTCCTAGTATTGATGAAACTAAAGAAATAATTATCTTAATCCAAGATAGGATAAAAACTTTAAAAGATGCGGCACCATTTATTGCCTTTTTATTCAAAAATGAAATAACGTATACAGCTAGTCAACTAATTCAGAAAGGACTTGATCTTGAAGAGACTAAGAAAATATTGAATCATACCGTAGGGTTGTTAAATAATATAGATGACTTTTGGGAAGATAATATAGAAGATTCACTTAGAACTTTTGCTAAAGAAAACAATATTAAATTAGGGCATTTCTTAGGGAGTATAAGATTTGCCATCACGGCTCAAGATGCGTCTCCCCAATTATTTAAATCAATTGAGATTTTGGGGAAGGATTTGACTTTATCAAGATTGGATCAAGCGATACAAATATTGAGTTCTTAAATTATTACTTTCTTGACGCTGTGAAGACCCCTATTTATACTCAATTCACAGAGATTAATTATCTTGTAAAAATGGAGATGTACATTGTCTATTATTGAACTACTTAATGATAATCTTAAAGATGCTATTAGGAGTAAAGATGCACTGAAACGGACTGTTTTAAGAACACTTTTATCCGAAATAGCTAATGCCAAAATAGCTAAACGATCAGATTTGACTGAAGAAGAGATATTGGTTGTCCTAACTAAGCAATCTCAACAAAGAAAAGATAGCATTGAAGCATTTGCAGATGCTGGTCGAAAAGATTTAGAAGATAAAGAGAAATCAGAATTGGAAATTATTTCTGGATATTTACCGGAACAATTATCGGAATCAGAAGTACAAGATATTATTGCTGATGTTATTGCTACAGTTGGTGCAGCAGGTCCGGGGGATATGGGTAAAGTTATGGGAGCTGTTATGCCAAAAGTTCGTGGTAGAGCTGACGGTAAAATTATAAATTCTATTGTTACATCAAAGCTTAAGGATCTATAAGTTTTGAAATTTGGAGTTGTTGTTTTTCCAGGTACGTGGAGCGATGTAGATTGCTATACTGTGATTTCTGATGTCTTGCATCAAGATGTTGATTATGTATGGCATAAAGAGACAAATATTTCGTCTTATGATTGCTTAATACTTCCTGGAGGATTTTCTTATGGAGATTATTTGAGATGTGGGTCAATAGCTAAATTTTCTCCAGTGATGCAAGAACTTCCGAAATTTGTCGATTCAGGTAAAATAGTTTTTGGTATTTGTAATGGGTTTCAAATTCTTTGTGAATCCGGATTGTTACCTGGTGTTTTAAGGCGTAATGATCATTTGCAATTTAGATGTGATTGGACCAATTTAAAAACAGAAAATTCTGATTCAGTATTTTCTTCAAGAATTCAAGAAGACAAGATTATTAAAATTCCTATTTCGCATGGCGAAGGTAATTTTTATGCAGATGAAGTCACTTTAAAAAATATTGAAGCCAATGGCCAAGTTGCGTTTAGGTATTGTGATTCCAGTGGAAATGTTACAAGCCAAGGTAATCCTAATGGCTCATTGAATAATATTGCAGGTGTTACCAATGCTAAAGGTAATGTATTGGGTATGATGCCGCATCCGGAGAGATGCTGTGACCCTTTACTTGGAGGTATAGACGGCGAACTGATATTTGGATCTATAGTAGATTCATTTGTTGGAGGGAATACCTTTTGATTATAGGGATGCTATTTGCATTATGTGCAGCTCTAGGATTTGCTGGAAGTGCTGTATTTGCAAAAATGGGAATGTCACGAATATCTCCACCATTTGCAACTGCAGTATTGATAATACCTGCTGCAATAGTGACTTTGGCATTAGCCTTTATCTTTCATTGGTCTATTATATCCGGCTTATCTGGAGGGATATTCCTATGGTTTTTATTGATAGGATTTATAAACTATCCTGGTGGTAGGTTGATGAATAATATATCAATCAATGCAATTGGACCCTCTAAATCTGCAATCATAGTTTCTACAAGCCCAATATTTGCGGCAGTATTTGCTGTAGTTTTTGCAGGAGAATCTTTAAATATATACATTGCATTAGGTACTCTAGCGATTATATTGGGAGTGATATTAGTGGTGACTGATAGATGATTGAAATCGTTAGCATGTGGTCTGGTACCCCAGCTCCTACAGTTGTCGATATAGATAACTATCTATCTAAACCTAAAAATTTTAGGACAGAAAGTAGACTGTCATCCTATTCAGGTTACATGGCAGGCATAGCTGCATCTGCCATATATGGTGGGCTAGGGGTTTTAGGAAAGAAAGTTGCTGCAGACTCACACCCCATGGTTGCTACTGGTTTTGGGTTTTTGTTTGGGTTTTTGCTAATGTCATTATTTTTTGGACATACATTTCCTAGAAACATAAAAAAATCGGTTAAATCAACATATGGATTTCTGATATTGTCAGGACTTACAACAGGTTTTGGTGTATCTTCATGGTACATGGCTTTAAGTCTAATACCTGTCATAGTTGTTGCTCCTGTTGTTTCTGCTTATCCTTTATTTACTATAGGGTTATCAGCTATATTTTTAAGGAATATAGAAAAAATTACATATAAAACTATTGTAGGAGCTTTATTAGTGTTAGTAGGAATTACTGTTGTCGGGTTAGGAAATATTTGAGATAAATTTATAGGCGATAAAATTTATGAAATTTACTAAACAAACTTTAGACGATTTGGCATTAAGTGAAGATGAATATTCATTAATTGTAGATCGACTCGGAAGAGAACCGAACTATTTAGAACTTGGATTATTTGGATCATTATGGAGTGAGCATTGTGGGTATAAGCATTCAAAACCCTTGTTAAGTATGTTTAAAACTGAAAGCCCTAGATTACTTGTTGGTGCTGGAGAAGAAAATGCAGGAGTACTGGATATTGGGGACGGATTAGCGATTGTTTTTAAAATAGAATCTCACAATCACCCATCAGCAATTGAACCTTACGAGGGTGCTGCTACTGGAGTAGGGGGTATAGTACGGGATATATTTGCTATGGGTGCAAGGCCAATTGCTTTATTAAACTCTTTACGATTTGGGAATCTAGATGATTCTAAAAACCAATTTTTACTTAATGGTGTGGTATCTGGAATATCTGGATATGGGAATTGCATTGGAGTACCAAATATAGGAGGGGAAACCGTTTTCGATAAATCTTATTCAGGTAATCCTTTAGTTAATGCCATGTGTATTGGATTGCTGAAAACTGAAGAATTATTGAGAGCAACCGCTGGCTCTCCAGGAGATCTATTGTTACTTGTTGGGTCTGGAACAGGTAGAGATGGTATTCATGGAGCATCAGGCTTAGCATCTAGAACTTTTGAAGAAGAACGAGAATTGAGGCCTACTGTTCAAGTTGGAAATCCATTTTTAGAAAAGATATTAATAGAAGCTTGTTTAGAAGTTGCAAAAGTAGGTCTTATTGAAGGGTTACAGGATTTAGGGGCGGCAGGACTGACTAGTGCTGCTGTTGAGAGTGCCTCAAATGGTGGAGTAGGGATAGAAATAAACATTGATAATATACCTAGAAGAGATTCGGGCATGGAACCATATGAAGTTATGTTATCTGAGACACAAGAGAGAATGTTACTATCAATTAAGCCTGAAAACTTGGACAAAGTTAATGAAATATTTAATCGATGGGATATTGAAAGTAGCGTTATAGGTACTACAATCAAGGAAACACAAGTTAAGATATTTGATAAAAGTGAACTGAAAGCTCAACTTCCTGTTGATATATTAACTGACCCGCCTTTATATAGACTGGATGGGTTAAAGTCTCAAGATGTATCTGATGCTCAAAACTATGACTTAAAAACTGTTTCTACTCCTGACGTATCTCCGCTTCAGGTTTTGCAGATTTTATTGTCTGACCCTAACATTTCTAATAAAGAACATATATTTAAACAATATGATTATCAAGTACAAACTAATACTGTAATTCCTCCAGGTAATGATGGCGCGTTAATTCGTATAAAAGGTACTAAAAAAGGTTTGGCTGCATCTACAGACGGAAATGGTAGACTCTGCTATTTAGATCCTTATATCGGGGCTCTTATTGCAGTATCAGAGTCATGTCGGAATATTTCATGTACAGGTGCTACTCCGATAGCTTTGACAAATTGTTTGAATTTTGGAAACCCAGAAAAATTAGATGTGTATTATCAATTAGAAGAATGTATTAAAGGTATAGCTGATGCGAGTTTAGCTTTTGAATCTCCTGTGATAAGTGGGAATGTTAGTTTGTATAATGAATCTCATGGTACCGCAATATATCCAACCCCGATTATTGGAGCAGTTGGTTTAACAGAGAATATTTTAAACCATTGCACTCCTGAATTTAAGAATATAAATGATATTGTTTTATTGCTTGGAGACGATAAAGTTTCTTCAAATATTGATTCTTTAGCTGGTAGTGAATATCTATCATCGATACACTCATTGGTAGCCGGACTTCCTAAATTAGATTTAGATTTAGAAGTAAATTTACAAAAAGTTTGTAGAGATTTAATAGATGCAAAATTGTTAGAATCTGCCCATGATTGTTCAAACGGTGGCCTTGCGGTGACATTATCGGAATCAGCTATATTAGGTAGCTTAGGGTTTTATGGTACTTTCGAAATAGAAGACAGGTGGGATACAGCTTTATTTGGGGAACAGCAATCTAGAATAGTAGTATCTGTAAAAAAAGATAACTTGGATAAATTAATAGAGATATGTAAATCATCTAATTTGCCATATTGCGAATTGGGGATAGTTAAGGAAGATAAATTTATTATAAATGACTTGATAGATACAAATATGGAAAAAATTTATTCTTCATGGATGCTAGAATCAGAAAATAATATTTAAAATTTGTTATCATATTGTAAATCTATTGCAGTCTTAGGGGCTGCTTTTTATTTGGAAATTTTTGTTGGAGGAAAAAGTAAAGTGCCTACTTACGATTATATTTGTAAGAAATGTGAAGCTTCTTTTGAGCTACGACTAAAATTCAGTGATGATGTTGATCAACCATGTATTGTTGACGGATGTGGTGAAATTGCCACGCGACAATTTTCTGCTGTTCCTATCGTGTTTAAAGGCGGTGGGTGGTATGTTAATGATTATGGTAAGAAAGGAAGTTCTTCAGGTATGCCTGCAAAAGATACTCCTTCAACTGAAGGTTCAGCTAATAAAGAGTCCAAATCTAATGATGATTCTAAAACATCAAAAAATCCTACATCGGATAAAAAGAACGATAACTCTACTTCCACTAAATCGTCTTCGGAATCTTAAATTTGAGGCTACTTCTCCAAAGGGTTAATTCGGCTTCTGTTGAAGTAGATGGAAATCTTGTTTCTTCAATAAATACAGGTCTTCTATGTTATGTTGGATTTTCTATTTCTGATACTGAAGAAGATATTGACTATATTGTTGATAAAACGATCTCATTGAGAGTTTTTTCAAATAATGATGGTAAATTTGATATTTCTGTTGCTGATTATCCAGGAGAAATATTATTAATAAGTCAATTCACTTTGTATGCAGATATTAAAAAAGGCCGTAGGCCTAGTTTTACCGAAGCAATGGGAATTGAAGAAGCTAGAGCTATGTTTGATAATACTGTAGAAAAATTTAAACAAAAGGAAATTAATATTTCTGCTGGTATATTCCAAGCTCATATGAATATTAAATCAATAAATGATGGTCCTGTTACGATTATTATAGATTCTATAATGAAGTAATATCTAGGCTGATATCTAAATTAGGGGCAGAATGTGTAATTGCTCCAATTGAGATAATATTAACTCCGGTTTCAGCAATTTTCCTTACAGTAGATAGAGTAACCCCACCAGACGCTTCAGTAACTGCCTTACCATCACACAATTTGACGGCTTCAAACATCATGTCGGTACTCATATTATCAAGCATGATTATGTCAGCTTTAGCGTCTAAAGCCTCTTGAACTTGAGTTAGTGTCTCAACTTCTATTTCTACTTTTAGAGTATGAGATGAATTTTTCCTTGCAGCATCTACTGTGCTTTCTATAGACCCGCCAAATGCTGCGAGGTGATTGTCTTTTATTAGTATCCCATCACTCAGGTTGTGTCTATGATTTTTCCCACCACCGATTTCAACAGAATATTTTTGAAGTCTTCTAAATCCGGGTATTGTTTTTCTAGTATCTACAATTTCTGCATTCGTTCCATGAATAGCTTCAACATATTTTGATGTTTCTGTTGCTACTCCACTGCAAAGTTGGAGAAAATTTAGAGCGGTTCTTTCGGCGCTTAATATACCTGATAAGGAACCTTCAATGCTGGCTATTCGTGACCCTTTTTTCAAATTGTCACCATCAGATAATAATGCCTTAGTGCTTATTGATGAGGATATTTTTGAGAATACGAATAAAGCTACATCAATACCTGCTAGTACCCCTTCTTCATCAGAAACTATCACAGCTGATCCTAATTCTGAAGAATTTATTAATGATTCTGTAGTGGGATCGCCTGATATGTAGTCTTCAGATATAGCTAAGTCAACTAAGGTTTCTATGTCTTTAGTTATCTGCATAATAGCAACTCAGAATAGAATTTTGTCAGTTTAGTTCCAACATTCGATTTAAAGATATTTTCGAATATTTTTTTACATTGGTCGGGACTTTTATTTGATTAATAACTTTGTTTTCCAATAATCCATCTAATATCCAAGATAAATATGCAGGATGTATTCGGTACATAGTTGAACATGGGCAGACTACTGAATCTAAGCAAAAGATTTTTTTGTCTGGATTTTCTTCGGACAGCCTATTAACCATACTGATTTCCGTGCCTATTCCCCAAGAGCTACCAGATTCAGCTTCGTCTATCATTTTTTTTATGTATTCTGTTGACCCATAATAATCAGCAGATTTAACAACATCTAATGTGCACTCAGGGTGAACAATAATGTTTATGTTTGGATCTTCTTTGCGAGCTTTGTTAATTTGGTCAGTAGAAAATCGTGCGTGTACTGAACAATGCCCCTTCCAAAGAATGAGTTTTGAATTATCAATTTCTTCTTTGGTATTACCGCCAAGGGGTTTAAAGGGGTCCCAAACAATTATTTCTGATAAATTTATTCCCATATTGACCGCAGTGTTACGACCTAAGTGCTGATCAGGTAAAAATAGGATTTTACCTCTCTGTTTGTACGCCCAATCGAATATTTGTTTAGCATTGGATGATGTACATATGACTCCACCATTTTCTCCACATAATGACTTTATATCTGCTGTAGAGTTCATATATGCAATAGGTGTAATATCATCGACATTCATGATGTCCATCAGGTCATCCCAACAATCTAAAACGTCATCAGTTTGGGCCATATCAGCCATTGAACATCCGGCTGTTAAGTTTGGAAGGATTACTTTTTGATGGTCACTGCTTAATATATCTGCTGTCTCTGCCATGAAATGAACACCACAAAACACTATATATTCTGCATTTTTTTGTTCAGCTGCATATTGAGACAATTTAAATGAGTCACCTCGTAAATCGGCAAATTTAATTACTTCGTCTCTTTGGTAATGATGACCTAATATAACTACGCGGTCACCAAGTTTTTTACGAGCAGACAAAATATTTGCTTCTAAATCTTCTGGGGAAGTACGCATATACTCTATAGGTAATTTTTGCCAACGCACACCTGCGTTAAACTCCTCTTCAAGAGTTTTTGAATTTAGCCCATCATCACTTCTACAGAAGGAAGATTGTTCTAATTCTGAGATAGGTATTTTAATTTTATCTCTTAGCATTTTTTACCTCTACCATTAGTGAGGATCAATTAACGGAGCCTTCTAGATACCAGGGACTAGACTTCTCTATTTGTACCGTTAGAGTAGAGCCAGGTACCACATTACTATCATCAATGAACACTATCTTATCATTACGGTTTCGTCCATACCACCTTTCTTCTTTTTGTCCCTCTATCAATATCTCAGTTTTACTACCTATAAGTTTTTTGTTTATATCTGTAACTATTTTTTCTTGAGTACTATTTATAAGATCTAATCTTTCTTTTTTAACTTCTTTCGGTACATCATCTACCATTTTTCGATCAGCGATAGTTCCTGTTCTTGTCGAGTACGATGCTGAATGAACTTTATCAAACTGAATATCTTCTATTAATCTTAGAGTTTCTTTAAATTGAGCATCACTTTCACCACAGAATCCTACGATTAAATCTGTACTAAGGCTAATGTTAGGAACTCTATTTCGAATTTTATCAACAAGATTACGATATTCATTATTTGTATATCCGCGACGCATATTCCTTAATACTTCATCATCACCAGCTTGGAAAGGCAAATTTATATTTTCACATACCTTATCTAAATCTGATACAGCGTCAATAATTCTATTATCCATATCATTTGGATGAGAGGTTAGGAATCTAATTCGGCTTAATGAGTCGATCTCATTTAGTTCGGTTAGTAAGTCTGCTAAATTTATATTCCCAGGTAAATCATGACCGTACGAATCTACATTTTGCCCCAATAGCGTAATTTCCTTTACCCCTCGATTTACTAGCCTAATAACTTCATCATTAATATCCGTTATCGTTCTGCTCTTCTCTCTCCCTCTTCTGTATGGGATGATGCAAAATGAACAAAATTTATCACATCCATGAATGATTGGAACAAATGTGGAAATATCGGCAGGAGCATTTAATGGTCCTATACAACCACTCACATCTACCTGTAATCGTTCAGATAAAAGATCTAATAATGGATCGTATTCTTGGGGTCGCATAAATACGTCCACATATGGGAATTGTTTTTTTAAGTTGTCTGAATTAGGTCCTACCATACAACCCATCAAAGCAATTATTTTGTCTGGATTTGCTTCTTTATAAGGTTTTAGACTTGTTAAGGTGCCAACAGCCTTATCCTCAGCATTTTGTCGTACAACACAAGTGTTCAGAACAACGATATCTGCATCATTCCTAGATGTGGAATTTTCTAATCCAAGTTGATCCAAGGCATCTTCTAATCTATCAGAATCAGCCTTATTCATCTGACATCCAGTTGTCCATATATGATAATTTTGCATTTTATTATTTTTTATAATTATGGCGGAGGGAATGGGATTCGAACCCATGAGAGGACTTTCGCCCCCTAACCGCTTAGCAGGCGGCCGCACTAGACCTCTATGCGATCCCTC
>CEQN01098915.1_pt1 | contig 12841 bp, 17 predicted proteins | sample 427011 | NCBI WGS metagenome assembly CEQN01 (sample SAMEA2621277, study PRJEB7988) | marine metagenome | biome: marine biome (ENVO:00000447); feature: deep chlorophyll maximum layer (ENVO:xxxxxxxx); material: "saline water (ENVO:00002010), including plankton (ENVO:xxxxxxxx)" | depth 120 m
CCGATGCCGCAGAAGAGAAGCGTAAAGAAGATGAAAAAGCCGCAGAAGAAAAAGATGCAGAAAGAGAAGCTGCTGATAAAGAAGCCGCTGCAGAAGCAGAATCTGAAGAAGAAGCTCCAGCCGAAGAAGAAGAGGGAGGGGGAGAAGAAGCACCTGCTGCAAACGAAGTCCTCATGAAAATCTTTAAAGGCGTGCATGCTGAAGTCCTGCTAGAGTTTGAAGCAGAAGCTGCCGCTGCTCTTGGTGGTGGCAAGATGAAAAAGGCAATGGGTTCTAAGCGCGTAAAGAAAGCAATGGGCGTCGTTGACAAACTTGCTTATGCTGGCTCAAAATCATCAGACAGAGGAAGGTTAGGAAAGAAAGGGGTTACACCAGAAAAGGTTAATACCGTTGGTGACCTCCGTAAATTAATGAAAGTAATGAAAGCCGCTAAACTGGGTAAAGCTGGCGCTAAGCGAGCAATCAATGCTCTTGGTGGCGGTGCGCTCTTTCAAGCAATTGATGGAATACGCAAGGTTTCTGATTTATATCAAAAGATGTACAATGCTCAAGACAACTTCTTGACAGGGACTGGAATGGACGCAATGAACGTTGATGACAACATTGCTAAAATAATCGATGATAGAGTTGAAGATGCCTTTCTCAAACAAATGATCGCCGATTTCAAGAGCGCATCAGATGACGAGCCTTTGCCAAACGCAACCGACTTGATTCAATCTTATTTAAAAGGCACATTCGATGGATGGACTGTTTCTGGCGGCGCCGCAAAGAAAATAAGCAGCACCCCTGTCGCATCGACCCAAGCCGAGAAAGCTGCAGAATCGCTAAGTGCGTCAAGAATTAAAGATCTGATTAGAGAAGTCATTGCAGAGAAGAAATGGGGTGATGGTAAATCAAGAGAGAAGAAAGTGAGACAAGAATTGTCAAAAGCTGGTGTTACTGCTGATGATCTCCGAGGCATGGTGTTGAATACTGTAATGGCTGGAGAAGAAGAGCGAGATATGCAGATGATTAAGCTTTTAAAAGACATGCTCAACTCTTTACAATCTATTGAGTATCATATGACGCCCGCTAAAGGCGCTATGTCCAAGATGGCACAGCAGCATGCAGCCGGCTGGGTCACTGAAGGTAAAATTAGAAACGAATTCCGCAGCAGCGTCAAGACTATTTCGGAAATGCGAAACATTGGCATGTCAATGGAAGCAGATCTCTATGAAGGCTTTATGAATTGGATAAGCAGTAGAGGAGAAGACCCCGGAGCGCGGATTAATAATGAAATTGCTGATGAAATTGCTGACACCAAGGCATTAATGCAAAAACTTTCTGCAGCATTTGAAGAAAAGTACGGAAAACAGATTGACGACCTCGACGGAGCCAATAAAGCACCTGTTGACGCTGCAAGATTACGTGCCCAAGATAAATTAGCCCAAATTAAGAAGCAAATGGCTGAAGTACCGGGACATCACAATTAACACTTGACAGATTCAACATAAAAGGCTATAATACTGACATGAAAGTGTGGCATACAGGCTCTGGATATCGTATTTCAATGGAAGAGATTGAAAGCGAGCTTGAAAGTCACATAAAAGCCGATGGCAACATCTTTATTGGGTGTGACAGCTTTATCAAAGGTGGTAAATGTGTGTTTGCTTCGGTTATCTGCCTACATGGAGGCAGAGATCAGCGCGGTGGGCGCTATTTTTGGTTTAGGGAACGTAGTTCTGATAAAAAATACAATAATATAGCTCTCCGCATCTTTGAAGAGGTCGCAAAGACCGTAAATATTGGATTAGAGCTTACCGAACGCTTTCCTAGTGCAAATATCGAGCTACATATCGATGTTTCGTCCCATGAGCGTGGTAAAACCTATAAATATGTCGATCAACTCACCGGTTTCGCTAAAAGTGCCGGTTTTAACTGTCAAATCAAGCCTTTTGCGTGGGCTGCGGCTTCAATTGCCGATAAACACTCAAAATAGGAGTCAAAATGCGTATTGTTTACCTTCATGGGCGTATGTCAGGTCCAAATTCCCAAAAATGCAAGTTTTTACGTGAAAATGGGCACGAAGTCTATGCTCCTAGGCTAATTTCTCATGATTGGGGTCAATCTGTCACTGCAGCGCGTGAAATTATGGAAAAAGTGAAGCCAGACCTTGTTATTGGCTCGTCAAGAGGTGGTGCAGTGGCTATGGCGACGAATTCGACCGTTCCAATGGTCTTAATCTGTCCCGCATGGGGAAAATACGCCCCATGGAGCATGTGTCGAGGAAATTCCACTATTTTACACGCAAAAGAGGATAGAATTGTAAAATTTTCCGATTCTAAGCTTTTATCCGAAGCTTCTGGCGCAAAACTCGTTGAAATCGGTAAAGATCACCGAATGAACGACGAAAACGCTCTTCAAACGCTTCTTAAAGTTATTTCTGAATATACTAGTTAGGATATAATGACTTTTCAAAGAAACGAGACTGTTTTCGGCAGCCGGCACGCTAAAAAGCTAAAAGTTGGCGATTTAGTGTCTTGGAGCGAATGGTCATGGGAAATAGACGGTATTGCTGTCTCAGACAGCGGAGAAAGGCTATGCGACCGCCAAACAACTCAATTGGGCGTAATTAGCGAGATTTATGTTGAAGATCGAGAAGTGCGCAAAGTTGCCATGGCAAAAGTTGTTCCCATGAACACAAAGAGAGATAAAAGCCTACATGAGCGTCCAATACTGATTACTTCTTTGAAATTAGTCTCAAGAGGTAAATCAATCAATGCCGACGCGGATAACAGGGGCGGTGGTGAATAAAGGCGACTTAGTGACTCCCAAACAACTATATTTTAGTTTTAACACAAAGTTTCCATGGATACCATCTCAAAGCGGAGAATATTCATATCCCGATTACGAAATGCCTACAGGTATTGGGATCGTGATAGAAACCCTACCCAGCTATGATAGGTGTCTGGATGGTAGTGATTGCAGCGTCTTTTGGACTCGCACTCAAAGAGTGACAAAAGAAAGCTCTCAAAGCCTTAAAATTATTTCAAAATCTTGCATAGTCAATAGATGACGATTGAAATGTTGTTTTAGTATTTTAACAACTATTTATAGTGACTACGGGATTTTATCATGTCGGCTACTATAGATCACATTGCAATTGTTGTTGATGACCTTGACGAAGCCGCTGCTTGGTATACCGAAGCTTGTGGAGGAGTAATTACACATAAACAAGACACGTACTATCGTTTACAACTAGATAATGCTTGTTTAGCGCTATTGCTGTCTTCGCATGAACCAAATCGTCCGCACGTTAGTGTGCTTGTTGAATGCTTAGAAGATCTTCCAAAAGAGAAAGGTCAATACGTTCAACATCGCGATGGTACTCATGGTGTGTATATGACCGATCCGTGGGGCAATCATTTAGAGTACATTTGCTACAACACAGAAGAGTGTAAAGAAAAGTTTTTATCTTATAGGGGAACATCATGAAACTAAAAATCACCGAATCTGAGATTCGTAATATCGTAAACGAAGAGCTACTTAAGGACGCTCTTAACAAAACTATTAAAGAGCAGAAGTGGCCAAGCTATACTGCTTATCTCTTAGCTGAGATTCTAATGCTGGAATATTCTGCAGAAGTGGAAAAGACCGGCAAGGAAATGAATTTGGATGAACAGGAGCTAGCCGAATGGGTTACAGAAAACGCTAAGGCTTATGATCTTCCAGCCGCTGATGTACAAGAGGCTAAAGAGATTCTTGGTCAATCCAAGGGTGCTGGACAGCCTTCTACCGGCGAAGGACTCGGTGGATTCCTAAAAGCATTTGCTCAACCTTATAAGAACATTTGGCAGGCTTATACAAACGTAACTCAGTCGATGGCAAATGCGACCGACCCCAATATGAAAAAGCAAGCTCCAGCAGCAGCACAGGCTGCAGAAGTTATTCCCGAGCCAGAAGAAGTCGTCCAGCAAGCGAAGGCAGATCCCGGCGGCACAGATGAGTTATTAAGAAAAATCCTTGCACTTCTACAGAAGGCAGACAAAGCTGTTGACCTGCCCGGTGGAATGGAACAGAAAGTTGACCAAGCTGTTGATGGCTTGGAAGATGCTGCTGGCGAGCTTGATGCCGAAGCCCCTGCTGGTACCCCTGAAGCAGAAGGTGCAGGCGGCGAAGGCGGTGCAGGCGCACCCACAGTGTCTGTGTTCAAAGGCAAGGGTGGAAAGGGCTTACAGAGCTTCCTAGACCGTTCTAAGTCTGGTGTTCCCGGTAAGGTATACGGTGCTATCCTCAAGCACGTTGCAAACAATCTCAAAGCACAAGGTGTGACTGTTACTGAATCTGTCCTTGACGATGTTCAAGGTTGGATGTGGTATGGTCTTGCTGAAGATGCATACCGTGCTGAGCATGGACAACAAGCGCTGACCGAGTTGCTAGATACGCAAATGGCAGCATCTGGTGCGAAGGACAAGAAGGCTGCACAAAACAAAGCAGATGCTGAAGGTGCTTCTGCCGAAGCTGTCATTCAAATCTACAAGGGTAAGAAAGGTAAGGGTCTACAAAGCTGGATGGATATCAACAAAGGAAAGCTTGGTATCGATGACACAGCCGTTAAGGTTCTGCTTATGACTGTTGAAGATTGGGCAAAGGCAAATGGCTTGCGAGTCGAGAATATGTCGCACGATAAGCTTAGTAAGATTATTCCTGAAGTTGTCAAGAGACATCGTGTCAAGAAATTGCAAGAGAAGATTAATAAACTTAAATGAGCTGCGCTATCCATAATAAATCAGGCAAGGACATGTCTGCTTTGACTGGAATGGTCAAGCAGTTCTATCCTTATGCACAGAAATATTTAGGATTTGACAAGCCGGCAGAAATTGTATATCAATCTGATCCGGCTAATGCACAAGACCCGCTGGGTAAGACTGCACATTATCAACCAGACAACTACACTGTCACACTTTATGTAGACGGGCGGCATCCAAAAGATTTGCTGCGTTCTTTAGCGCATGAGCTTGTCCACCATACACAAAACTGTCGAGGCGACTTGTGCGCCGATAAGATGGGAGAGACTGGTGAAGGATATGCACAGACTAATAAACACTTAAGAAAAATGGAACAAGAGGCTTACGCATCCATGGTTATGAGAGACTGGGAAGACCAGTATAAATCAAAAAGGCGTAACAATCTAAATGAAACTAATTATACTAACAAGGAGTATTATACCATGTCTGAACATGAAAAGCTGATCCAGCGCATTGTCGCCGAGGTCATGAAGAACGCCGAGGTTACAACCGAAAGCGAAGAAGAGGACGAAGATGTCCAAGAGGAAGGTCAGGGCGACCGCTTCGATAAAGACCGAGAACAAGGTCGAGCATCGACAGATCGTCGTCAAGGCGCGTCTTCCGGTGGTGCCCCCGGTCAGAATCTAGAAGAGAACGACGAGAAAGGAATTTGGACACCTAACCATTATTGTATCCACCATGGTGGCGTGCAGATGAATGGCTCAATCCAAATGGCTGAAGCAGTTGGTCATAACTATGACGACGAACTTGGTCGAGTTACCCACTACAATATGAAACTTGCAGACGGCACCATTCTTGAGAATGTTGCTGCTGAAGATATTCAAGTCACTAACGCATCACTTGCGGAAGGTCACGGCAAGCATAAGCGCGACGATAATAAGAAGCCTGATGCAGACGGTGACGGTGTTCCCGATTGGGCTGATAAGAAGAAGGGCGACGATAACGAAGATGACGATAAAGACAAAGTTGAAGAGGCTGCACAGGGCAGTCGTCAAGGTGGTGATCGTGCCAAGCAGCAGTGCGAGAAGCAAGGCAAGAAGCTGGTTGCCGGTAAGTGTGTGCCGCTAGACGAAAGCAATGAAGAAGATGGCGAAACAATCGAGGAGTCTGAAGAAGATACTTCCGATGACCTTCAGGAAACATTCCGTCGTCGTCAAGAGAAGCTTTTTGAAAGACTAACAAAATGGAGTAAGCAGTAATGGGAAAAGTATGGAAAAGAAGACTGCTGCAGGAAAGAATTGCAGCAGCAACAGAGACTGTTGAAAACTTGATTGAAACTGTGACAAACAGAAACAACATCGACACTACAACAACTGAAACTACAACTAACATTACAGACACCGGCACAACCGGTACTGTAAAGACTACTAAGAAAACGATTAAAACTAAGACTAAAGGTACGAAGTAATATGCATCGTAAGACGATTGATTTTGACAAAATGACAAGAAGGTTTTTGACAGAAGGTCAGACTCCTTCTGTTGCTAGCTTCATTCAATCTCTTGAAGAGGTGTTAGGGAAACTTCGTCCAAAGTCTAGAACTGACGAGCGGCGAGTTGAGATTGCAAAGTCTCATCTTAAAGAGATTCGTCGTTCAGTCCGTAGGCTTCAAAATGAAGTTACCCTTCTCCAAGAACAATTGCAAGTTCTAGAAGAGGCGAAAGGTAACAATGAATGACAAGCTTTACAAGAAACTACTGAGGGAAGCAGAGAAGCGTGGCAAACGTCTCCTATTAGAAGGTGGCGTTGCTGGGCACTTAGCTCATCTGTATGATAATCCTGATCTCTCCTATTCAGACATGGAGGAGATCCTTAGCACCGCTGCGCGTGGTGAGTTGGTTGGGACCGAGAAAACAGATGGCTATAATATCTATCTCAGTTATGTTGAAGGTGAAGCTCGTTACGCTCGTAATAAAGGCGACATGCGCAAGGGCGGTAGTAATGCTGCCGACCTTGCTGCGCGTGTATTCAAGGGCGGTGAAGGTGTAAAGAGAATTTACAATGCATCTTTCCGCGCCTTTGAAAAGGCTGTAAGAGCTATGACGCCCGAAGAGCAGGAAATGCTCTTTGGCTCAGAAGCACCGGTATTCTTAAACACAGAGATTCAAGGACCGGGTGCATCTAATGTTGTAAACTATGATGCGAATGTGTTGTCCATTCATTCTTCTGGTCATAAGCAGTATATCGAAGAGAACGATACAGTTGTCAATGTTACCGACTCTGCAATCGAGCGTATCTCACAGACGCTAGACGACGTTCTGGACCGCTTTGAGGAAGCTACTGCAGACGAACCCTTCTCTGTGCGTAAGACGGCTGTACTGCAATTACAAGCGCTTTCAGACCGTAGTGTTCTTGAGAATACCCTACGTCGTATGAACCATGCAGGGTTCAGCGGCAACATGACCATTGGTCAATACACAGATATGAAGCTGACTCCTATTATCAAGAGAGCAGCGCCAAGCGCAAACAAAGAAGTGATCGCACATATTATCGATCACATGAAAGCTGTCAAGGGTCGGCTGAATATTCGTAAGGTGCGCAAGATGCTCAGAGATGAGCAGGAAGTGGCGGCAGTTAATCAGCTACTCGAAAAGAATAATAAAAAGAAACTTCTTGGTGAAATCATCGAACCAATTGAAGATGCCATCCATGACTTCGCTGTTGAAATGCTGAAGGGTTTGGAAAGCGCATATATTCTTGACAATGAAAATGAATTAGGTAGACTTCGTGATGAAGTCGCCACAGCCATTGATAAAATTCAAACTTATGATGGACCGGGCAAAGATGAAGCCCATGAGATTTTAATAAGACAACTCAAGAAGCTCAAGAGCCACGACAATGTTAATACTGCGGTCGAAGGCTTTGTGTTTACTTGGAACGGACAGATGTATAAGTTCACTGGTAACTTTGCACCTATCAATCAGATTTTAGGATTATTTAGATACGGAAGAGGGGATGTGCAAGCCATCGATAGGCTTGACGAAGCAACAGCAAGGCAAAGAACCGTCGCTATTGTACCCGGCGCGTTTAAGTTACCACATCGTGGGCACTTTGCTATGGTACGACAATATAACGTCTTGGCAGATGAAGTTAAGATCTTTATTTCCCCCCTCAGTAGGCGAAGCGATGGAGAGTTTGGAGATCCAATTGATTTCACTTCCGAACACTCGCTAAACCTTTGGAAAAAGTATATCGAAGCTTATGGCTTAAGCGATACTGTAAAGGTTAGTGTATCTACAGACAATTCACCAATCAAGATGACCTACAATTATGTAGGAAATGAAGATAACGATCCGCAAAAAGCACAACCGGGTGACCATGTAATACTTGGAGTCAGCACAAAAGGGGGTGATCATTCACGTTTTGCTGGCAGCGTACAACAGTACGCCAGAGACGGTGTGCGCATTTTGGCTGGTGAACAATATGCAGTCAACGTTGACGGAAAAGACTTTACACGTCAAGCTGTCGAAGTTGACAAAGAAACTGGTGAAGAAAGAGAAGTCACCGTTGAGCTTAGTGCAACTGACTTTCGTAACGCTATCGAAGCGGGTGACGTTGAGACAGTTGCACAGTTTTTACCCCAAGCACTTAGAAGCCAAGCTAAAGAGATTATTAATATGATGGGTGCGCAAGTTGCTATGAGCAATCCCGAGCAAGCCCAAGTAGCTGAAATCCTTCAAAGACTCGTAGAAGAGACTATGGATGAGATTTCTGCCATGGCAGGCGGCGCTGTTGAAGGTCCAGCTAGTAAAAAGAAGAAGAAAAGAGCAGATACTTTAATTCGCGAAGAAGATGATGAGGAAAGTGTTGACGAAAAAGAGCTTAAGAAGATTAGTGATGAGTTAAAGAATGCAGTTAAAATGCATCAAAGCCAAGCTGACAGAATTGATAGTATAGTTGGCAACAAAGAAGTCAATGAAGCTATTAGCGGCAACCTCACTATTCAAGACGTAAGAATGGTAATGGACAAGTTAGGCTTGACAGGTCCAGACTGGAATGTGATTGATGTATTTGAAAGATATGCTGAATTGAACAATGCCGAAGAATTAGAAAAAGTCTTGACAAAGCAAATGACTGAGAACCAAGCAGATTTGGCTTGGGGTCCAGCTAACTTAGCTTTAGATCCTGTTGAGCGTGAACCTCACTATAGTGAAGAAGATGAGATTGAACCATTAAAGAAAAGAAGAGCCGGCGCAAACGTCGCTTTAGGTGAGTAAGGACTAATTATAGATATGGGTGACCCTAAAGAAAATGAGCCGCTGCCTCCCGACCCGGCAGATCCAGATCGAGATGAGCGACCAGAATGGGTGGATGAAAATCCTGAACCCGAGCGTACGCCATCGGCGCCAACATTTTAAAGGAAATAAATTATGAGTGACATGAAAACATTACTAGAGAATTTTAGCCGCTTTACCGGCGGTCAGATCGACATTCAGCCTTTGTCTGACGAAGAGCAAGAAGATAGCGCGGACGCATATTACGAGTTGTTCCATTTCTTGATGGACTCACGGCTTCCCGGTAGTAAGCCTTCCGACAAGCTGCAATATGCATTGCGTTGGATTGCCAAGTTTGAACAACATGGCGGTGATGGCGCAGTAGGACAGATTGAGGACGACGAAGGGGAATACCATCATGGTCCTATCGATGATCGCGCACCGGAGGAAATGCAGTGAATCGTATTGATTTATATAATGAGATGATTCTACGAGAGAACGTTCGCAAGGCGATTCGTATCGTTCGTAATAAGCGTCAAAATATTTTGACAGAAGAGACAAAGCTGCGTAATATTATTCGTACTATGTTAAATGAAGAAGATGCCACAACCGAAGGTCCATCAATGAACACCGGTGGTAATGCTCTCGACCAAATGCTTCTTAACACAAACACTCTTTCAGAATTGGAACAAGAATACAAAACTCTTACAACCTCTCCAGAGCAAAGAAAGTCTTTTCGCGCTCACATCATCAACGCAGTCATTAATGCGTTGGGCGTAGAACGCGCTGCAGGGCTTCCTAACGCCGCCGACGACGGTGGAATGGGCGAGGAGCCGGCTGGCGCTATGGGAGAGCTTGCAGAGGCTGTGAAAGCCTTGTTTGAAGCTGAGATATCACTGGGTGATGCTCCAGAAGAAGAAGTCGAGGCAGAGGCTGAAGCTGAAGCACCTAAGTTGGGTGCCGAGCCTGAAGAAGTAGATCCGCTTGAAAGCGAAAGAGAAGAATTCGGTGCTGGTGTTGATGGTGGCGAAGATATGGATAAGACCGGTCGCAACTATGCTCTTGATGCATGGAACAAAGTTAAAAAGAATGTCACTGAAGCATATGCAAAGCTTGGCAACGAAGAAGACAGAAAGCAATACTACGATTATTTGATTACTAACCTTAAGCTGTATTTTGACACATGGGAGTCAGAGCTTGAAGGAACACCTGAAGAACCTACCACTCCTGAATATGAAGCCGAGAAGGGCGCTCAAGATGAGCTTGGCGCTGAAGAAGGTGGAGAAGAGATGGGTCTTGAAGAGCCTGCGCCAGAAGAAGGAGCCGAAGAAGAATTAGATTTCGGTGGATTATAAAATGAGCATGAAACTGATCATGGAGAACTGGCGCAAAACAGAACGTCGTACTCTTATTAACGAGAATATTGAAATGATGCAAAAAGTTACTGATCAGGTAAAAGCTTATATGAGCAAAGCACCAGACAAGACACCAAGAGAATCTTGGAAAGTTGTTGACAAGTATTGGGGTCCATGGGATAAGAAAAACGATGCGCTGTCTGATGCCGTTGATGATGCTGAGAGTCCTCAAGAACTTAAAGCGCTTATGAAGAAATGGCAAGAGCATGTCAAGACTATGACGCCGATGCTACAAAAAGTATTTGCTGCAGCAAAACAAGCTGGTGCTCCTTTGGGCAAAGACATTGTTTCTCAACTTTATAAAGGAATGTCGCGAAATCTTGAACAAGCAAAATTGATGGCTCAGAAAGAAACTGACCACCAAGGCAAAATGGATCAGATGAAGCAAGGCATGTCACCAGAAAAGCAAGCAGCTATGGATGCGCTGGAAGGTGGAAAAGGAAACGAAAAGGGTGCCGAACAACAGCAACAACAACAGAAGCAACAAGGTGCCGAGCAACAGCAACAACAGAAGCAGCAAGGTGGCGAAGAGTGGAAGAAAGGATCAGGCTGCAGACCCGGCGATAAATTCAATATGGATACAGGAGAACCATGCCCATGAAAATCACACAATCACAACTTAATAAAATTGTCAAGGAAGAGTTAGCCAAGGTTAAAGAAGCAGCTTACGAACCCGGTCGTGCTGTTGCTGGGGTTGAGAGATCAATGGCAAGAACACGCAAGCACGATGAGTGGGTAAACCCAGCAGAAGGTATGACCGATGATGAGATTTATGATAAAGTCAGCGCTTCGATAAGCCAGATTCGGGAATTACTTGAAGACGCTCATGAGTTAGCGCGGTATTCACCTGATAATCAAAACAAAGGTGAAGGTGCAGCCATGGCAGACCTTGTACGATTTATTGATAACATGTACGAAATGTACGGTTCAGAAAGTTTTTAATCTTAAAGGGAGGGTTACACAATGAACAACGAACACCAATGTGAATGCGACTGCAAAGTCGATGCTTGCTGTAAAGAAGGGACATGTGCGTGCTGCGCTGAAGGCTGCTGCTGCGAGTAAAGAACACTGAATCTTGATGTCTTAAGCACCGACTACGATGAATCTCGGCAGCTTAAGATGTCTTCAGTATGTAAAATAATTGTGAAATGATCGATTTATTTTCATTTTCACCCTTGACAACTTTCCAAATTCATGGTACATTATATAAGTTAAGTAAGTAAGTCCTGAATGTTTTATCTATTCTTAAGGAAGGAAGTATGAGTCAAGGAAAGAATGTTCTCTATAGTATATCAAATAAATTACAAAAAGACAAGAGAACAAATGATGAATTTGAAATAATGATCAACTCTCTTTCTCTAGAAGAAGTAATTGCTCTTAAGCTTGAACTCTCTACGAGATCTCTCAGAGGTAAATACTATGGTTTTCCAATCTGGAAGTCATTATCAGATCTTACTAAGGATGCTGTTCTTAAATATGCTCTTTCAGCAACACGATCCAAGAAAGAAGCAGCAAGATTCTTAGGTCTATCAGTAGCAGAATTAAAAAAAGCGGAAAGAAAGTATAAAACAGACTCGTATTTTTCAGAATAGTGTGTTATAATAAAGGAAAGAAAAGGAGACTGAAGATTGTCTAAAGAATATTGGTCTTAACAGACCCGGCTCTTTAGAAGGTTTAACAACTAAAAGTATGTTGGTTCATTGTCTATAACGAACCTCGCCATTTCAAAGTAGATTCCAGACTCCTGTGCCTCTCCGAGCACGCACAGTTGCCTCAGTTGACAACGAGGGTTAGCATAGAAGGAATGGTAGTTAAAGGTAGACTGGCAAGCTAGACGCGAGGAAAGCTAGCAATCTTCTTCTGAGTCCTTATATGTAGTGGAAAGCAAAAGAACGTAAATGAGTTGGAAAGTCTGGAAATGGGATGGTCACTATATTCAAGGTGAACTACTTAGTAGTCACACCAGCGAAACAGCGGCTTTAAAGAAAGCAAAGAAAGAGATAAAATATCTCAATGCGGTAAAAGAAGAGAAGAAGGATGAGATCGTCATTTGGCTGGACGGAGAAAACGGTCAGCCACTTGGCGTGATCACCAAAAAAATTACTAAGGGGACGAAACGGATTCGACAGGGTAAGAAAAAGGAATAGTGCAAGTAGGTTAGATACGACCTTAACAGTTCAAAAAACAATAGTTGCAAATAACAACAATCATTTCGATTCTGCACGCCTAGCGGCTTAATCGGGAGGCTGACCAGAGCCTTCTTTCCAATCTGGTCAAAACAACAGACAAGTTGTAAAAATCAAAACCATCTAAGGTAACAGGACGGTAAACTTTAGATTATAACCGTATAGCTTTTCAGTTTGCGATTAAAACTGAATAAACTTGTGAATGACTAGAATTGGACTTATTGTGGACGCGGGTTCGACT
>CEQN01084508.1_pt1 | contig 12829 bp, 13 predicted proteins | sample 427011 | NCBI WGS metagenome assembly CEQN01 (sample SAMEA2621277, study PRJEB7988) | marine metagenome | biome: marine biome (ENVO:00000447); feature: deep chlorophyll maximum layer (ENVO:xxxxxxxx); material: "saline water (ENVO:00002010), including plankton (ENVO:xxxxxxxx)" | depth 120 m
TTCTTATTTGGGTGTATGAAAACTTCAAATAAGAAAGAAATAATAGATAATTTTTTTAATCCAATTCAAGCTATTGAGTACACTGCTTACAAGGTTGATAATAATAAAGTTAACTTGAAGATATTTTACTCTATAGATAGTAGTCAATTTATGTATGTAAAAGAGAGTAATAATGAATATCTCGCTCAGATACAGCTTATTTTTCAAATTATTGATGCAAATAATAAAGAAAATAATAGACAGTTATTAGAAATATCTATTTCAAAAGATAATTTTCTGGATACCAAGAGAAGTAATTATTATGAGGGTGAGATTGATTTAATAATTGAGAGTAAGGAATGTTTGATAAATATGAAAGTTATTGATTTGCAAACAAAGACTTATTGGACTAAGAAGCAAACTGTAGATCCGACTAGTGCTACTTCTTATATCACCAATTTACGTCTTTACCATATTGATGGTGAAAATAATAATCAAATACAAAAAAAAGTTAATAAAGATATTCAAAATATTAGTTGTCAATTTCAATATTTAAGTAAAGATGAAGATATTCAAAGATTGAATCTGTATCTTGTTAATAAAGATGATACAATTTATAATAAGGATATTCCCATAATTTCAAATAATAATAAATACGATGTTAATATAGATATTTCTAATGAAATCCAGGGCGATATTCAATTAATAGTAACTGATGGAAAAGAGTCTAGAAATAGAAAAATCTATATTGAATCTCATATAAGTACAGATTTTTTCTCTAATGATATAAATGCTATAAGAACTATAATGCGATATGTTTTGCCTTATAAAGAATATAAGAAGGTTAAATCAATGAATGATGATGAAGCTGTTTTATTTTTAAAAAGTTATTGGAGGGATTTGGATCCAGATAAGGAAACAATTGATAATGAATTTCTTATAGAATTGAATAATAGATTTAAGAAAGTTAATTCTAGATTCAAAGAAATGAGCACTGAAGGTTTTAATACAGATAGAGGTAGAATATATATTATTAATGGTGAGCCCAATTCAATTCGTACAGAGCATAATCCGAATAGCAATAATATTAGAGAAATATGGAATTATAAATCAGGAAACGTCTATATTTTTGAAGAAAATTCATTTGGACGTTTTTATCTTTTAAATGGAGGGTTCTAAATTTTATGAGTGAGCTTTTTTCATATTCTAAAATTAATACATTTAAAAATTGTCGAGAATTATATCATATTAACTATATTCAAGGAATAAGAAAAAAGAATGAGAATATTGAGGCATATTTAGGAACTTGCGTTCATACAGTAATTGAAAATATTTATAATGAAGCAAATCAAAATATCAACTTTGACGATATGGTTAATATGTATCAAGATATATGGAATGAAAAGTGGCATGATAATGTTTTTTTAATAGATAAAACAAAAAAAGTTCATCAATATTATAATTTAGGTATTGAATGCTTGAGAAATTTTTTTAGAAAAAATATTCAAGATAAGCCTCATTTTTTTTCAAATGTTATAGATTCAGAGCTAGAAGTTGAGTTTTCAATTGAAGGTATCAGTTTTAGAGGAATAATAGATCGGCTAGATTTTAATCCTGATTTAAATAGATATACTATTAATGATTACAAAACATCAAAAAGAATCATAACTTCTAAAAAAGCACAAAAAGATCTTCAGCTTGGTCTTTATCTAGTTGCAATTCATGAAAAATTTAATATTACTGAGTCTGTAAATCTTAGATGGTATTTTTTACGCTACGGAGTTGACGTAATGGTTACTTCAGGTATTGATGATTTAGAATACATAAAAAAAACATTAGTTAAAAGAGCAAAAAATATTATTGAACTTTCGAAAGATAATGAGAGTTTTTATGCTAATGAAACTATACTCTGCAACTGGTGTCATTATTGGGAAGAATGTAGTGCAAAAACAACTACTAATCCTGCAAAACGAATTTTGAAATGATAGAGATTAAAGAGCCTTCAACAAAACAAGAGTGGGACATGTATTATAAGATTCGTTGGGAAATCCTAAGAAAGCCTCTGGGTCTTAAGCAAGGTAGTGAAAGAGATGAGTTAGATCAAGTTGCTAATCATAGAATAGTTGAAAAGCAAAAAAATATTTTAGCTGTAGGTAGATTACATTTTAATAGTAATAACACAGCTCAGATACGATATATGGCAGTAATCCAAAATTCTCAAAGAAATGGCTATGGTAAACTTTTAGTTCATGAGTTTGTTAAAATAGCGAAACAGAATAATATATCAAAAATAGTATTATATTCAAGGGATTCAGTTATAAGGTTTTACGAGAAGTTAGGGTTTAATATCATAGCTAGAGCTCACAAATTAAAGAGTGTTCAACATTTTTTGATGCAAAAAAATATTTAAAATGTACTCTAATCATTATTTTATATCCATTTTATTAACTATAATTCTTTTTGTCATTCTGTTTTTTGGTGAGGATAATAATAAAATTTATAGACTTCTTCTTTTTCTAATTAGTTTTACGTTGCTTGTTTTTAATTCATATTTGATTTTAACAAATTCTTTTAATCTGAAAACTCATTTACCATTACACTTATGTTATATAACTCAATTAGGGATTTTTTTATCGATAATTTTTAAGTCTAATGTTATTTATCCCTGGCTTCTTTTAAATAGTCTCGGTGGTGGAATAACAGGTCTTTTGAATTCTGACTTAGATTCTAATGCATTGTTTATTGAATTCTTATACTTTTATATGTCTCATTTTAATATTTTGTTATTTGCAATATTTTTATGGAAGGAAAACTATGTAATTAAAAAAACTGATTTTTTTAAGAGTATATTTTTTAACTCTACTATTTTTATTTTTGTAATTTTTTTAAATATTTTCTTAGGGTCAAATTATTGGTTTACAAAAGATAAACCTAGTGGAATTAATCTTACAAATATTCTTCCTGAGTGGCCTTATTATTTAATTATAATGATATTTATAGGAATCGCATCGTATTGTATTACTTATAAACTATTTAATCAAAAATTAAGAAAATAATTATCATATTTATCAATCATCTCAGACCAATCATATTTCTGTATTAGATTTTTTGGGATCTGTTTAGAATTAAAATTATTTTCTTTAATTAGTATTTCTACCTTATTGCATAAATCTTTTTTTCCATTATAAAATAAATTACTGTTAATCTGTTTTTTATATATTTCTGGATAAGCTAATCGATCTGGCATTATAGGTAAAGTATTACAGTATACTGCTTCTGCTATGCTTATACCAAAGAAGTCTTGAATAGATGTTATAGGGCATATATCAGCTTGCCATAAAAGTGATGCATACTTTTCAAATGTTTTACAGTATCCAGCATGCAAAATTCTATTTGAAAAATGATTAATAAATTCATCAAAATAGCCAGATTTTTTTTGTTTATTTTTACCAAGAAGTATGCATTCAAATTCTAATCCTTTTTTATCAAGTTCAGATATTAGATATATAAAATCATTCGGATTCTTATCGTGTTCCCAGCGGTGATTCCATAAAATTACAGGTTTTTTATTATCCTTTTTATAATAATATGAATCAAATTTTTTTAAATCTAAACCAAGGTAGAGTGTTTTTGACTTATCTTTAATAATCTCAATATTATCATAGTTGTTGAAATCTGGAAAATTAGATAGAAAATTTCTTAATGAATTTGTGAATGAATCTCTGTGAAAATCAGAATTAAATAAGTTGTAATCACTTACTAAAGCAGATGAGTAATTAATAAATCCATAATGATGATCTCTTCCTTTGCTAATATCGCGGTCATTAGGTGACCATGGGTATGTGATTTGATTCTCATGAAAGTACATTACAATAGGAATTGAATCTATATCTGCGATTGATTTAAATAAGGGCAAATTTAGCATATCTGAAACTAGGATTATATCTGGCTTGTAATCAAGTTGATTGTATTTTTGAGCTAAAGTAATTGCACCTCCATGCATTCTCCACTTCCAGTGTCGACCGGGTAGAGTCAGTAATTCAATGTCATGAGCGCTAAATTTCTGGAAATCTAATGTCCATGTTTTATGTGAGCCTTCAAAATATGGTTCTATTATCAGGATTTTCATTATTTCTTCTTTAAGTTCATAACTTAAAGTAATAAATTAAACACACAACTTCACCGAATTATTTTAATTTAAATGAGTAGTCCATATAAAACTGTCGCATTACACACATTTGGATGCAAAGCTAATTTTGCTGACACATCTTTATTAAATACAACATTTTCGGAAATAGGGTATAATGTTGTTCCCTTTAATAGTATAGCAGATATATATGTAATTAATACATGTAGCGTTACTGATAATGCGAATAAAAAGTGTAGAAGTATTATTAGAAATTTGAAGAGAAGAGTACCTCATGCTATTATTGGTGTTACAGGTTGCTATGCGCAACTTAAACCACAAGAAATTATTGATATTCCTGAAGTTAATTTTGTTGTCGGAATGCATGATAAGTATAACTTTATTAATAAAATTGAAAATATTACCTCAGAGGATAAATTTCTTTTTCATTCAAATGATATTCAGTCGATTGAAGATGCTTTTTTATCATATTCATTAGATGAGAGAACTCGTTCTTTTGTGAAAGTTCAAGATGGATGTGATTACTCTTGTTCATATTGTACTATACCAATGGCAAGAGGGAAGAGTCGTAGTCCAAAGATAGATAAAGTATTAAATCATATATTGAAACTTGAAGATGCAAATATAAATGAAATTATTTTATCGGGAATTAATGTGGGAGATTTTGGCCAAGGAAATAATGAATCTTTTATAGAATTATTAGATAAAATAAATGAAAAGACAAGCATACCTAGAATTAGAATTTCATCGATAGAACCAAATTTAATAACAGATGAGATTATTGATTTGATTGCTTCGAGCAATAAATTTATGCCTCATTTACATATTCCGCTGCAATCAGGAAGCAGCCGAATCCTAAGAAAAATGAAGAGAAGATATAATATTGAGACATATATAAATAAAATCAATAGTATTAAGAGTCAAATTCAAGATTGTACGATTGGAGTTGATATTATGACGGGTTTCCCTGGTGAAAGTGAAAAGGATTTCTCTGATACCTATGATTTATTATCTTCCCTCCCTATTTCTTATTTGCATGTTTTTCCTTTTTCAGAAAGAGAAAATACAATTGCTTATAGTATGAAAAATAAAGTCAGTTTGGATGTAAGATATGCGAGAGCAAAAATTTTAAGAAAGTTATCTAATATAAAATTTCAAGAAATACAAAGAAATAGTATTAATCAGTCAAGGTCAGTTTTGTTTGAACTAAGCGAAGATGGTTTTTTATCTGGATTAACGGATAACTATATAAGGGTTAAGGTATCTGACTCTAGTTTAAAAACAAATTTTATATCAAAAGTTAAACTATTAAGTATAGATAATCAGGTTATGCTTGGAGAGATAGTTTGATGATTCAAAAGCCTTTTGTAGGGATTGCTGGAAATATTGGTGTGGGTAAAACAACATTTACTCAATTATTAGCTAAAAAGTATGGATGGGATGAATATTATGAATCTGTAATAGATAACCCTTATTTAAGTGATTTTTATAGCAGTATGGAAAGATGGAGTTTTAATCTTCAAATATATTTTCTCCAACATAGATTTGAAAGTCAGATTAAGATATCAAATAATGTTAAAGGGGTTATTCAAGATCGTACCATTTATGAAGATGTTCAGATTTTTGCTAGGAATTTGCATGATATGGGTCATATGTCAGATCGAGATTGGGAAACCTATAAAAATTTATTTAAAAATATGGTTAGATTTTTAAAAGAACCAGATATTATTATATATCTTAAAGCGTCAACTGATACATTGATATCTAGAATAAAGAAGCGTAATAGAGACTTTGAAAAAAATATTAATCCAGAGTACCTTCATCAGTTGAACACATCTTATAATAATTGGGTTAAAAATGAAAAAAAACTCAACATCTTAACAATTGAAACAGATAATTTTAATGTTTTTAAAGATTTGGATCAGCTTAATGCTACTTATGAAATAATTGAGAATTCTATTTGATGGTTAAAAGTAAGAATATTGTTGTTTTTGCATCTGGGACTGGTTCTAATTTTACAGCTATTCATAAATGTATTGATGATGGAAAAATTAATGGAAGAATTGTACTTCTTGTTTCTAATAATCCTCGCAGCAAATCTATTGATTTTGCTAGATCGAATAGGATAAAGACCTCAATCATCAATAAAGATTTGATTTCTGATTTAGCCCAATATGAGGATTTCTTATTTAAGGAATTAGAGTCTGTGAATGCAGATTTGATAGTATTGGCAGGATATCTTAAAATGATTCCAATAAATATTATTTCAGAGTATAAAAATAAGATATTGAATATTCACCCTTCACTTTTACCTAAGTTTGGTGGTAAGGGTTTTTATGGTATGAGAGTTCATGAGGCCGTATTTAAGTCTAAAGAAGTATTTACAGGAGCAACTGTTCACTTTGTTGATGAAATTTATGACAATGGGCCAATTATTTTGCAGAAAAAAGTTAAGATATCGCCTGATGATAGTCCAGAAACTATTGCTAAGAAAGTTTTGGATATTGAGCATAGATTGCTTCCTTATGTTGTTCAGAAATTTTGTTTAGACAAGATTGTTTTTAAAAATAAAAAACCTATAATTACAGGAGAATAAGAATGATTAAAAAAGCATTAATAAGTGTTTGGGATAAAGAAGGTTTGTTGGAATTAGCTGAGTTTTTATTTAAAAATGAAATAGAGATAGTTTCTACTGGCGGAACAGCAAATCACTTAGTCGAAAATGGTATTCCTGTAACTAAAATTAGTAAAATTACCGGAATGGACTCGGTAATGGATGGAAGAGTAAAAACTTTAAATCCTAAGATATTTGGAGGAATATTAGCTGATAGAGATAATGATAACCATTTAAAGGATTTGAACGATTTAGGAGCTGGAACAATTGATTTGATTGTTGTTAATTTATACCCTTTTATGACTGAAGCAGTTAAAAAACAATTGCCTATGAAAAAAGCGATTGAATATATTGATATTGGTGGACCTTCTATGTTAAGAGCTGCTGCTAAAAATTATCATTCCGTATGCGTTTTGTCTGATGTTTCAGATTATTCAGATTTTATTGATAAGTTTGATAGAGTAAAAAAAGATATTGATTTGGATTGGAGAAAGACTAGTGCTTCAAAAGTCTTTTTAAGGACATCAAAATATGATTCAGATATTTTTGATTATTTTAATAAAAAGAGTAATGATAAATTGCCTATGACCCATAATATAAGCTTAATTAAAAAACAGGATTTAAGATACGGTGAGAACCCCCATCAAATTGGAGCTTTTTATGAACAGGCTAATCAAGATTTAGATTGGACTCAATATCAAGGCAAGGACCTATCGTACAATAACTATATGGATTTGCAAAGTGCATTTGATATAGTCGATGAATTTAGTGACCCTTCATGTGCTATAATTAAGCACTCTAATCCTTGCGGTTTTGCAACAGGAAGTAATCTTGTAGAAGCTTATAATAGATCTGTTAGTTGTGATCCGATTAGTTATTTTGGTGGTATAGTTTCATTTAATAAAGAAGTTTCTAAAGACTTAGCTGAAAAATTAATTGAACCATTTTTAGAATGTATTATAGCTCCCTCTTTTAGTAAAGATGCTTTAAATATTTTAAAGAAAAAGAAAAATTTAAGAGTTATTGCATTGCATTCTAACTATAAAAAGAATAAATTTGAGATACGTTCCACATCTGGCGGTTTTTTAATTCAAGAATCAGATTCTTTTAAGTATGATGATTTCAGTAATTTTCAGATTGTCACTGATTTAAAGCCTGATGAAAATGTGATGAAATCCTTAAAGTTAGGTTGGGTTGTGGTTCGTTTTGTAAAATCAAATGCAATAGTTATTGCAAATAAGAATCAAATATTAGGTGTTGGAGCTGGGCAAATGTCTAGAGTGGATTCAGTTAGGATTGCAATTAGAAAAATTAAAGAATTTGGTTTAAGTACAGAGGGAGCTGTAATGGCCTCTGATGCTTTTTTTCCATTTCCTGATTGTTTGGAACTTGCTTCAGAAATAGGAGTAAAATCTGTTATACAGCCAGGAGGTTCTAGAAATGATGATGAAGTTATTAAGACAGCAAATGACTTAGGTATGAGCATGGTCCTTACTTCAGTTAGACATTTTTATCATTAAAATTATTTAGGAAGGTAAATATGATTGGACAGTTTAAAAATATGATATCACGTGATATAGCTATTGATTTAGGTACTGCAAATACTTTAATCTGGGTTAAAGGTAAAGGACTTGTATTAAACGAGCCTTCAATTGTAGCAAAAAATACAACAGATCAAAAAATTATTGCTATAGGAAATGAGGCTAAAGAGATGCTTGGTAGAACTCACAGCTCTATTAGTACAATAAGACCTCTTAAAGATGGTGTTATAGCAGATTATAAAATGAATGATGCTTTATTGCAGGGTTTTATTCGAAAAATAAATATAAGCCGTATATCAAGGCCTCGAATTGTGATTTGTGTTCCATCTGGGATTACCGATGTTGAAAAAAAAGCTGTCAGAGAGTCTGCTGAGTTAGCAAATGCTAGTGAGGTTTTTTTAGTCCAGGAGCCTATGGCAGCAGCAATAGGGATAGGAGTTGATGTTAGTAGACCTGAAGGCAATATGATTGTTGATATAGGAGGAGGAACAACTGAAATTGCAGTTATTTCTCTAAATGGTATTGGCACACTTCAAACTATTAAAATTGCAGGAGATGAGCAAACTAAGTCAATTATCGATTGGTTTAGGAATCAGCATAAATTAGAAATTGGTGAGCGTACAGCTGAGCAAATAAAATGCAATGTTGGTTCAGCGATTAGAACAGAAGCAAAAAAGTTTCAGGTTAAAGGAAAAGATTTGGTTTCTGGTATTTCAAGAAAATTAGATGTTGATTCTGATGAGATTAGACAAGCACTAGCGGAAACTGTTTTTCAAATAACTAATGCAGTCAAGCAGGCTCTTGATAAAACGCCTGCAGAGCACCACTCAGATATTCTTGATTACGGGATTATCTTAACAGGTGGTGGTTCTATGCTTTCAAATCTTGATACACACATAAAGAACAAAACAGGATTACCAGTCCATGTTGCAGAAAACCCTCTTCTTTCTGTAGTAAAAGGAACTGGAATGATAGTTGAAGATATTCAAAAATATAAAAACGTCTTAATTCAGTAATACAAAAAATTGTCAAAGTTAAATTATTTTAGCTCAAATAAAAGTATTGTAGTATTAATTGCTACTTCAATTTTGGCTTTTTTTATCTTTTCCTTCAAATCTTCTTCACTATTAAAGTCTATTTCAAAGCACTGGAATAATGCAAAAATCATCATAATGAAACCCAGGAATGATTTAGATGCATTTATTGAAGATAGGGATATTTTTAAAAATGTTGTTGTTAAAAATATTCAGAGTAAACTTTCTGGGAATTATATTCACTTTCCAAGATGTGAGGCTGTAAATGCTGTTAATCAAAATTGTTCTAATTCAATTTATGTTAAACAAAGGCAAATAAGTTTAGATTCAAATCAGTGGGTTTTCGCGAACATTTTTTCATATCCTAAAACTCAAATGTCAAATTCGTTATTAATTGATGTGGGTACAGAAGATTTTAAATTGCACAAAAATAAGAGATTTATCGTTATTGATGTTGATGGAAATTTAGTGGGAAGAATTATTGATTTAGGCAAATCTAGCTCAAAAGTTCAGTTAATTAATGATATTAAAAATGAAGTTATGATTGAAAATTATGACAATACTCTTCAATCAGTTTTGATGGTTCCCATTTCTCATAGAAAAAGTGAATTGTATGGAATTACCAGCCAAGACAACCTATCTATTGGAGATACGTTGTATACATCGACAAATTCTGCTGTTTATATTCCCAGAATTCCTGTATGTAAAGTGATTAGGGTTGATAAAGGTGAGAGTAAAGATCCTTTTAAGAAAGTTATTGTTGAATCTTTATCAGATTTTTCTAAAATTAATTTTGGAATAGTTATTTCTTCAGATAAGATGTTAGATAGTGAGCGAAGTAATGATTAAAATTTTAAAATCAGTCTATACTCTGATGACAATTTATGCACTTTTTATCGCCATGTGGTATATGCCTTTCAGTTATTCTTTTAAAACTTCAAATGTAAATATTTCACTGGATTTATTCTTTTTTTATTTATTAGTTCAGTCATTTGTTATTGATAGATTTAAGCTTATAGCTCTAGGTTTTTTAATTGGTTTTTTTATGGATATAGATAATGAGGTCAGTTTAATTGGAGTCAATTCATTTTTAATGCCAATTTCATGTTATTTTCTTGGATTTGTAAGGCTTAATTCAAGTAATTGGGAAACTTATACAAAACTAATATATATTATTTTTGTGTTAATTATTTCATATTCAATTAAAGGATTTTTTTATCAATGGGCCATAGTTCCAAATATTGTTCCTTTTATTGTTAATTCAATGTTAATTATTCTTGCCTTTTTATCTGTGAATCAATTTTATTATAAGAAAAAATTAATGGTATGATTTCTGTAAATAAACGTTTAGTAACTTTATTTGTAATTGGGTTTTTGCTTCTATTAATTTTATTTAGATTTTTTCAATTACAAGTAATTGACTATAAGAATTTTAAAGATAGAGCAATTAATAAAGTTATTAGAATTATTCCTATAAGTGCACCTAGAGGTTTAATTAAGGATAGAAATAATTTAGTTATTGTCAATAATGCAAATTCATATGACTTCCAATTGGTGCCATATGATGTCCACAATGACTTCAATTACAAATTACTTTTAAATTATATAAATATAGACACTCTAAAGATTAAGGATAAAGTATCGCAATATAAGAATAGTTATGATAAAAAATTTACCCCAATATCACTTAAAAATAAGCTTTCTCAAGATATAGTATTTAAAGTGAGAGAGCAAAAAGAGGAATTTCCAGGACTTGTCATTCGGGAAGTTTTTATCAGAGATTATTTGCATAATTCAAACATTAATTTAGCTCATGTGCTTAGTGAAGTTAAAATACAGAATAAGACATCATTTGACCCTAGAAAAGATAGAATAAGTTTAGAGCCTGAGGGGGGAGGTGTTGAAAAATATTATAATCAAAAATTAAAGGGCATCCCTGGGCGTGAGTATCGTTTATTTGATGCTTCTGGAATGGACAGAGAAATTTATTCTGGTGATTTGTATAATCATATTATGCCTATTGAGGGAAAGAATCTTAATCTAACTATTGATATTAAATTACAAGAATTTGTTTATCAGATTATGCAGGATTTTGAAGGAAATAAGCATGAGGGCACTATTATACTTTCAGATCCTGAAACTGGAGAAATACTTGCCTATGTTAATAGTCCTACTTTTGATATTGAGAAAATGCTAATAGGAATATCTCATTCAGAATTAGATTCATTAAATAAACTTAATACTCCGTTTTTTAATAGAGGTGTCAATCCATATCTGTCTGGATCTATAATGAAAATACCTTCTGCAATCACATTATTAGAGGAAGGTTTTGATAAAAATACTGTATACGATTGTAATGGAAGATTTATTTTAGACCCTCAAAGTAATGAGGAGCCTCCTAAGTGCTGGTCTGATCATAAGGATAGTGTAAATCTGAAGACAGCTATCTCTGAGTCTTGCAATGTGTTTTTTTGGCAATCTGTAAAATATAACTATAATTCTATTTATAAAGATAAATGGGCAGTGTGGACTAATAAGTTGGGATTTTCAAATTTAACTAATATAGAATTATTATATGAAAAAGAAGCAATAATTGACTCTTCTCATTTAGCAAAATCTCATATGATTAATAAATCTATTGGGCAAGGAGAGAGCAAAGTTACTCCTATTCAAGTGATTCAGATGATTAATGTTATTGCAAATGATGGTTATTTAATCAGGCCTCATTTAAATAAAGATTTAGATTTTGATAAAAAAGATATAGGAATTAAAAAATCAACTCTTTTGTTCGTTCAGGATGCGATGAGGGCTACTGTAGAGAGTGGAACTGCTGATTTTTCTAATATTGAAAATGTAGTAGTTAGAGCTAAGACCGGAACTGCTGAATTAGGTAGATATAAAGATATTAACAAAAATGGAATAAGAGATAGGGAGCCTCTAATTAAGGATTTTAATGGAAATGGAAAATATGAGCCAGATTTAGGAGATATTTTTAATGATGTAAATAAAAATGGTAAAAGAAATTATGTAGAGCCTCAATATATGAATGCCTGGTATGGTGGTTACATGGAGTATGGCAAGAAAAAAGTATCTCTAGTAATATTTTTGCAAGAAAGTGCTCATAGTCAGCAAAGAGGGGGAAAATGGGCAACAAGGATGGCTAGGCGAATATTGAATAAGTTTTTAGAATTTGAAGGATTTTCTAGTGATTGAGACAATTAAAAAAATTATAGATTTTAATTATAAATTTAGTATTAAGCCTAAATTAGTATTACCAATCATTCTAATGATTATTGCTAATTTGGTTTTACTTAAGTATTCAAGTTTTGAAAAAAGTTTTCTTTTTTTTGATCAAATTCAATGGATCATTGTTGCTATCGTAGCTTTTGTTTTTTTTTCATACATTCGTATTGATTTTATTTTTCAACATTCATACAAAGCTTATATAGTAATTTTTATTTTATTATTATTAACGCTATATTTTGGTTCTAAATTCAATAATTCTCAACGTTGG
>CEQN01211559.1_pt1 | contig 12821 bp, 8 predicted proteins | sample 427011 | NCBI WGS metagenome assembly CEQN01 (sample SAMEA2621277, study PRJEB7988) | marine metagenome | biome: marine biome (ENVO:00000447); feature: deep chlorophyll maximum layer (ENVO:xxxxxxxx); material: "saline water (ENVO:00002010), including plankton (ENVO:xxxxxxxx)" | depth 120 m
CCTCTTTTAGTAAGACTACTAAGCAAACTCTTTCAATAACTCGATAAGTCTAAGGTACACCGTTTGGAGTTGGCCCCCACAAGGATACCCAACAAAGAATGCCCCTGAACTTATATTAGCCAATATATAGGAGAAAATCAATGGCTTTTAAGACTGCTGCTGGTTATGGAAACCTACCTAATGGCAACTTTTCACCTGTAATTTACAGTAAAAAGGTTCAGTCGGCTTTCCGTAAAACTAGCATCGTTGAAGATATTACTAATAGTGATTACTTTGGCGATATTTCTAACTTTGGTGATACTGTCCGTATTATCAAAGAACCAGAAATCACCGTTAGCGAGTATGCTCGTGGAACTCAAGTAACTCCACAAGATCTCGATGATGAAGATTTCACACTAGTTGTCGATAAGGCAAACTACTTTGCTTTTAAAATTGACGACATTGAAGAAGCACATTCTCATGTGAACTTTGAGTCTATGGCTACTGATCGTGCAGGTTATCGCCTGAAAGATCAATTTGACATGGATGTTCTAGGTTACTTGTCAGGCTTCCAACAAGCAACTATCGGCTCTGTTGCCGCTACTGCTGGAACGGCTGCTAGTAAGTCTGGTACTGACCCAATCAGCACAGTTGCTGCTACAGGTCTACTAGCTTCTATGTTAATCTCTCGCGCAAGTTTTGTGTCGGGTGGTGCAACAACAGACTCAATTGCAACTCATGCAGATGGATCTACTGGTGAAGCAACTCCTTTGGAAGTGCTAAACCGTATGGCTCGTTTGCTAGATCAGCAAAATGTTGACAGGGATAACCGATGGGTTGTCGTTGATCCAGTATTTGCTGAACAGCTAAACGATGAAAACTCTAAACTATTGAGTAATGATTTCACTTCTAATGATAAAGACATTCTTCGGAATGGACGAATCATAAGTGGAATGGTTCGTGGTTTCAGAGTTTATATGTCCAACAACCTACCTTCTATAGGAACTGGACCAGGTACAGTAGATACCAATGGTTCCAGCGCACACTATGGAGCGATTGTTGCAGGACATGACTCTGCTGTTGCTACGGCTTCTCAAATCGAGAAGGTAGAGTCTTATCGTGACAATGACAGCTTTGCTGACATCGTTCGCGGTATGCATTTATATGGTCGCAAGATCCTTCGTCCTGAAGCTCTTGTTCGCGCCCATTATAACATAGCTGGTTAAGGGAGATAAATCATGGCTACTTATGATATGACAAGCTCCTCTACTACAGGTGTAGGAGCCAGTACTATTGCAGCCCTTCCAGGGGTAAGCATGAACCATAGTATGTATAATGTCGAGGCATATCTTGATATTGATGACTTGGTTGCAAAAGGATATTCTGGTGCAGACGGTGATATCTTTCAACTTCTTGAAATTCCAGCAGGTACTCTTGTAATTAATGCTGGTGCAGAAGTAATGAAAGCATTCACTTCAAGTTGCACTTTAGATATGGACTTTGCAGCAGGTGACGATATTGTTGATGGTGCTAATATTACATCAACTGGTTTCTGTGCCGCTGGTACAAACGGTCAAACCAACACTGTTGTAGGTTCTGCAGCTTCAACTTACACTCAATTTGTTTCTACTACAGATACAATTGATTGTTTGATTGCTGGAGCAGCACCTGCTACTGGAAGGTTGCGTGTATATGCTACGCTTATTAATTGTAATGAGTCTGGAGCAGAAGCCACTGCTGCCGCAAGGGATGCATTGGCATAATAGGTTTTGGGGTAGTTCATTAGTTTGGGCTACCCCTTTATCTTAATTTTGGATATGATATGGCTACAACCTTTATTACATTAGTTAATGATACGCTAAGACGTTTAAATGAAGTAGAACTAACTGCTACTGATTTTGCTACGGCTTCAGGTTTTCGCGCCCAAGTTAAAGACGCAGTTAATGCCTCGCTACAAGAAGTATCCCAAAAAGAATTTGAATTTCCTTTTAATTTTACCGCCTCTTCTCTTACATTAACAGCAGGTACGGCTGAGTACACACTCGCCTCTGATTTTAAAATAGCAGACTGGGATAGTTTTCGTATTGCTAAAGATGATGATATAAGCGCAGATGCAAAACTATTACGACTAATAAACTACGATACATTTTTAGGTAGATTTTACGAAAGGGATGGTAATGCAACATCTTCTGATTACACTGTTCCTGTTTATGTCTACAGAACACTTTCAAATAAAGCAGGGTTTACACCAATACCCGATAAAGCGTATACAGTAAATTATAATTACTTTGCGTTTTCAACTGATCTTTCAGCATCTACAGATACAATGTCTGTTCCTGATCAATTTAAACACGTTGTTATAGATGGAGCATTGTACCATACCTATATGTTTCGTGATAACGCTCAACAGGCAGCAATTACAAAACAGAAATTTGAAGAAGGAGTAGAGCGTATGCGTACCCTTCTTGTTAATAGATTTACAGATGTTAGGGATACAAGAGTGGGGAGATTAATAGCAGTACCACATGGTTCATTCTAATGACAGATGCATTAAAAGACGTTACAGTACTTTCTAGAGGAGGATTGTTTACTAATGAAGATGCTTTAGCATTAGCAGGTTCTAATCCAGGTGCTGCACTTCGTATGTTAAATATGGAGATATCTCAATTTGGTGGATACCGAAGAATTAGTGGATATACTTCATATGACTCTACTTATGGGACTGTCACGGGTGTTGGAGAAGTTGTGGGATTATGGATACTCGATGGTACTCCATATGCCTGTAGACGCAATGATGGCGATTATACTGGATCTTTAGGAGCTAATCCTTTTACTACTAGTAGTGGCAGTGCAACTATAACCGTAGCTCATACTAGTCATGGATTAGCAGTAAGCGACAGAGTTATTTTTTCTGGATCAGCTGCTGTAGGAGGTGTTACTCCTAATGATGTAGAAATGGTTGTTGCTAGTGTTCCTGACTCAAATAGTTACACTGTAGCCTTTACATCTAATGCCAGTTCTAGTGTTAGTGGTGGTGGAGGTAGCTCAGTAACATTTAAGTATTTTGATGTATCTGCTGCTAAAGCGCATTCTTTAGGTGCAAACCCTTTTGTTGTTACCAATGAAAGTGCAACAATAACAGTAACACATACTGCTCATGGGTTGTCTGTAGGTAACTATGTTACATTTTCAGGTAGCTCTGCTGTAGGAGGTATAACTCCAAACTCAGTAGAAATGAAAATAGTAACTGTAGCTGATGCTAATACTTATACAGTTACTTTTACTTCTGCAGCAACAAGTGGTGCTACAGGAGGTGGCAGTTCAGTAACTGCTAAATATAGTCAGTATTATACAATTTGGAAATACAATACAAGTGGCTGGACTAGAGTACATTCTTTTAGATCATCTATAGAGATACCAAAAGTAAGGGATACACTAAATTCCTTTACAGGTACTGAAGCAGTTATAATTTGTGATGGAGTTAATACTCCAGCAAAATATTCTGGAAGTACTTTTAGTAGCCATACTACAGGAGATGATGCTAGTCCTCTAGGGGCTGCTTTTAGTACAGATTTTAAAAATCACCAATTTTATGCAGGATTTCCAACAACATCATTAGGACCAAATAAATTACTTTATAGTGAACCAAATACAGATAATAGATTTAGATCTGCTAGTGGTTCTGGAACTATTAATGCTGGTTTTAATATAACAGGTCTTGCAAAGTTTAGAGATGCTTTATATATTTTTGGTAAAGATAAAATAAAAAAATTAACAGGTTCTTCTGCCTCAGATTTTGCTCTTTCAGAAGTAACAGATAATATTGGATGTATTGCGACAGATAGTATTATTGAAATAGGTGGTGATGTATTATTTCTAGCTTCTGACGGTATTCGTCCTATTCAAGGTACTGCTAGAATTGGTGACGTAGAGCTTGAAACGGTATCTAAACCAGTACAACAATTACTACAAGCATTACCTAGTACTCACGATTTAAGTAATATGTCTTCGGTTGTTATTAGAAATAAATCACAGTTTCGTTATTTCTTTCCTAAGACAACTACTTCAGCTGCTGATACAGCAGGAATAATAGGTGGTCTTAGATTTGCAGACAGAAGAATTGGTTGGGAGTTTGGAGAATTATTAGGTATAAGAGCATTTGTAGCAACAAGTGGATTAATAGATAATGTTGAGTATGTTCTTCATGGTGACGCAAGTGGTGAAATATTTAAGCAGGAAAGTGGAAGTACATTTAATACTGCTAATGTTGTTTCTGTTTACGCAACGCCTTTTTTATATTTCGATTCTACCGAAAAACGCAAAATATATCAGCATATTTCATTATTTACCAGACCAGAAGGATCGTCTACAATTAACTTAGGTATAGCTTATGATTGGGATGATCCTAATGTTCCAGATCCAAGTACATACTCATTAACAACAGCAGGAGCATTAGCAAGATATACGACAACAGGATCTACTTATGATTCTACTTTTACCTTTGACGGTTCTTCTAGTCCTATATTAGAATCAAACATACAAGGATCAGGTAGGGCAATATCCTTGGTTATAACATCTACAGGAACCCAATCACCCTACAGTATTAGTGGGTTTTCTATAACTTATCAGGATGCAGGATACAGATAATGGCAGGATATACTAGACAATCAACAGCGCAAATAGTTAGTGGTGAGGTTATATCAGCAGCACCGCTTAATGCAGAATTAAACCAAGTATTAGCAGCCTTCAATAACTCTACTGGTCACTCGCATGACGGTACGGCAGCAGAAGGACCACCTATAGATCGTATAGGAGATGCTGATCAAAATAATAAAGTACTTGTAGATACTTCTAATAATCATTTAGAATTTTATACAGAAGTTAGTTCTTCTTCAGTACAACAACTACGAATACAAGATGGATCTATTCTGCCTATAACAGATAATGATATAGATTTAGGTGGTGCATCAAATGAATTTAAAGATTTGTATTTAGATGGTACTGCACATATAGATACACTTGACATTGACGAAAATGCAACAATAGCTGGTACATTAGCTGTTACTGGTGCGCTTACTGGATCAAGTACAGTCCAGGGAACTACGATAACTGCTACAACTGCATTTGTTCCAGATGCTTCTGACGGTGCTGCATTAGGTACAACCTCCTTAGAATTTAGTGATCTTTATCTTGCTGATGGTGCTGTAATTGGTTTAGGTGATGATCAGGATGTTACATTAACTCATGTAGCAGATACTGGTATCTTATTAAATAGTACAAATAAAATACAGTTTAATGATGCTTCTCAATTTATTCAGGGTTCTAGTGCTACTGTATTATCTTTAGGTGCAACAGATGAAATAGATCTTACTGCAACTGCAATAGATATAAACGGTACTGTAGATATGAGCAGTACACTAGGCGTTACTGGTAAGATTACTGCTGATGCTGGTATTGATATAGATAACTTTAATATTGATGGTACAACTATAGCATTATCCTCTGGCGATATGACATTAGATGGTGCAGGGGATATCTTACTTGATGCAGCAGGTGAAGAAGTTATATTTAAAGATGGAAGTACTAATGTTGGTCATGTTAGTATGGACAGTGATAACCTGACAATTAAATCACTTGTAAGCGATAAAGATATAATCTTTCAAGGTAATGACGGTGGATCAGGTATTACTGCATTAACACTGGATATGTCAGGTGCAGGTGCAGCTACATTTAACTCTTCCGTTACTGCTACTGCACTTAGCGTAGGTGACGGTAATATAACTAATGTAGGAGATATTGCTCTTGATTCTATATCTGCTGATGATACTGATATTAATGTAGCAGTAACAGATAACTCAGCAACTGCATTTACAATCAAACAAGGATCAGATGCTTATCTTATTGTTGATACAGCTAACAGCAGTGAGTCAGTATCTATCGGTACAGGCGTATCTGGCACTGCTATAACAATAGGACACGGTACTTCTGAAGTAACTATAGGTGACAACTTAACTGTCTCAGGTAATCTTACAGTCAGTGGAACACAGACAGTAGTAGATACTGTTACAATGAATGCAGCCAATGCAATCGTATTTGAAGGTGCTACTGCTGATGCAAATGAAACTACATTATCAATTGTTGACCCTACATCTGATCACACACAATACCTAATTAACCAGGGTGGTTATATTCCTGTATTAGATACTGTAACTACTACTGCAATTAGTGCAACTCCTGCTGAATTAAATATTATGGACGGTGTTACTGCTTCTACAGCAGAACTAAACATAATGGATGGAGTAACATCTACTACTGCTGAATTAAACTTAATGGATGGTGGCAGTACAGTAGGAACAACAGCAATCGCAGATGGTGATGGATTAATTATTAACGATGCTGGTACAATGCGACAAGCTACTGTACAGACTTTAGCTGCGTATTTAGATGATGAAATAACTGCAATGCCAAACCTGGTTTCTACTGGTGCATTAAATAGTGGCAGTATTAGTTCAGGGTTCGGTGCGATTGATAATGGATCATCTAATATTACTACAACAGGAACAATATCTTTTGGATCAATTACTGATGGCACTATAACAGCAACAGCATTTGTTGATGAAGATGATATGACTTCTAACAGTGCTACACTTATTCCTACTCAACAGTCTGTTAAAGCATATGTAGATTCTAATAAAAACGTATCAGGTTTGAATGCTACAGGTGCAGAATTAAATACTGTAGCAGATGCTTCAGCTATTAGTATAGATACCAGTACTGCTATAGCTAATAATGATGCTATATTAATGTATGACAATAGTGCTACAGCTATGAAGTACTTTGATGTAGACCTACTGGATACTTACTATGCAAGCAGCACTCAGACATTATCAAATAAAACCTTGACAGCACCCAAAATAGTTGATGGCGGTTTTATTGCTGATGCAAACGGTAATGAAGCTGTAGTATTACAGACTGCGAGTTCTGCTGTAAATGCTGTAGAAATAACTAACTCAGCAACAGGTGCATCTGTAGTTGTCGGAGCTATGGGTGATGACTCTAATATTGATATAGACATTACACCAAAAGGTACTGGTGAAGTTAATATAGCAGCAGGTAATTTAAACTATGCAGGTACAGCAGTTACGTCTACAGGTGCAGAATTAAATATTTTAGATGGTGTTACATCTACAACTGCTGAACTAAATAAACTGGATGGATATAACGGAACTGTAACAGAATTAAACTATTTAAAAGATCTGTATGATACTGGTGTAACTAATACAGAATTTGATTACTTGGATGGCGTAACAAGTAATGTTCAAACACAACTTAACGCAAAAGCTGGTACTGGCAAGGCGATAGCTATGGCTATGGTCTTTGGTTAATTAGGAGGTAAACAATGGCAAATCCAAATATAGTTTCAGTCAGTTCCATTTATGCAAAGACAGTAATGGATGCAGATGTTGCGGCGTCTGCGGTGTCTTTATTAACTTGTTCTTCAGAAAAGGTTTTAAAGATAAACTCCCTTGTAATCGCAAACATTGATGGAACAAATGCTGCTTCTATTGATGTATGGATTACTCGTAGTTCTGCTGATTACTATCTTGCAAAGACCATATCAGTTCCTGCTGATGCAACGCTAGTTGTTATTGATAAGAACATGGGTCTATATTTAATGGAATCAGACATATTAAAAATACAAGCATCTGCTGCTGGTGATCTTAGTGCAGTATGTTCATACGAAGAAATAGACGACGCTTAATAAGGATACCTAATGGTTCGTAGAGGAAGTTTCATAGGTGGTCAGGACAATCTTAGTGTACCTGATGCCCCAACTATAGGTGCAACTAGTGGTGCTTTAGATGGAGAAGTATCAGTAGCATTTACTGCACCTTCTGACGTTGGTGATGATCCGATTACTGGATATGGTGCTTCTGCGACAGACGGTACAAATGTTATTGGCGGTACTGGTTCTTCTTCACCTGTAACAATTTCTGGTTTAACAAACGGTACTAGTTATACAGCACAGGTATGGGCAATTAATGATTATGGCAATGGCCCACTGTCTGCTGCTACTTCTAGTTTTAGTCCTGTAGCTGCTAGTGTAGGTTTATTAATGGGTGGTCACGATGGATCTGGCCCAGTAAATATAGTTGATAAAATAATTCCTGAAACAGCAGGTAATGCTACTGATTTTGGAGACTTATCTGCTGCTAGCTATGTAGGTGCAGGTTGTTCTTCTGATACAAGAGCTATATATGCTGGAGGATATGGTTCTGCAAATAGAGATGAAATAGAGTATTTTACTTTTTCTAGCGCAGGTAATGCTACTGACTTTGGAGATTTATCTTCTGCATCAGCTTTTCAATATGGTCTTTCAAACAACGTAAGAGGCGTAATTGGTTTAGCATATATATCAAGTAACTCAGACACTCTTGAGTATATCACAATAGCAACAACTGGCAACACTATAGATTTTGGAAATGTATCAACAGCTACATACAATCTGGATACTGTAGCAAGTTCAACTAGAGGTGTTGTTGCTGGTGGTTACACTAGTAGTCACGTTAATACTATAGAATATATTACCATAGCCAGTGCTAGTAATGCTACAGATTTTGGCGATCTTACTGTTGGCCGACAATATCCAGGAGGAGCAAGTAATAACACAAGAGGTATTTTCTTTGCAGGATCAACAGGTAGTTATTTAGATACTATAGATTATATTACCATTGCCAGTGCAGGAAACGCTACAGATTTTGGAGATGCTTCAGTAGCTTCAGATGGATATGGTGGTGTAGCAAATTCTACAAAAGGTGTATTTGGAGGTAGGAGAGCATCAGCAGGTTATCAGAATGTTATAGAGCAAGTTACTATAGCTACTACAGCCGATTCTACAGATTTTGGTGATTTAACTGGTACTAGAGCATTTGCTGCTAGTGCTTGTTCTGGTACTGAATCAGTACAAAACGAATCATACTTTGCTCCAGCAGCTATGGGTCTTTTCTTTGGTGGTGATTACTCTAATGTAGCTAACTTTGAGCAAACTACAATATCCTATATAGACATTGCTACAACAGGACGATTAGCTATGTTTGGTGATTTAAGCGCACCAAGAGATAACACTAGTGGAGGTTTTGCTTCTTCAACTAGGGGTGGAATAATGGGTGGTCAAGGTGCAGATAACACCACTAATGTAGACATTATAGAATATGTACTTTTTAGTACTAAAGGTAAAGCAACAGACTTTGGTAATTTAACGGCAGCTACGGATGACTGTGTTTCTACTGGCAACAGTACTAGAGGTTTAGTTGCAGGAGGTGACTCTGGAAGTGCTACAGATACTATAGAATATATCACTATAGCTTCTGCTGGAAACGCAACTGATTTTGGAAATTTACTAGCTGCTAAATTAGGATTAAGTGCAACATCAGGAACTACTAGAGCAATATTTGCAGCAGATAATACTGGTAATTCTAATGTTATTCAATACGTTACTGTAGCATCAACAGGAAATGCGACAGATTTTGGAGATTTGTCAGATACAAGAGGAATAAATACTGCTTCTGCTAGTAGTACTAGAGCAGTATTTGCAGGAGGTATAGATGGAACTTCTGGTAATGCGGAAGATGTAATTGATTATGTGACCATTGCTTCCACTGGCAATGCAACAGATTTTGGTAATCTTACAGAATCAGGATATAATTTAGCAGGTGTATCAAGTGGTACAAGAGCAGTATTTGGTTTAAGGGCTAGAGATGCTGGTACAAACGTAATGGATTACATTACTATTGCCTCTACTGGAAACGCTACTGATTGGGGAGATTGGTGGGGCAGTTACCAAAATGAAGACGCAAGAGCATCAGCATCAAACTCACATGGAGGTATATCGTAATGGCTCCATCATATTCAGGCGTTTGGAAACTGCAAACAAAGTATCAGTATAGTTCTGCTTTTCCTATTGATACTAATCTTGAACCAACAGGATTATTTGCAGGAGGACAAGATTCCTCTGCTGTAATAAACACAGTTCAAAAAATAATACCGACTGTAGCAGGTGATGCGACAGATTTTGGAGATTTATCAGCAATAAGACAGGCAACAGCAGGTGGAGGCAGTGACACTAGATTTATTGTTGCTGGTGGTTACCAAGCATCAAAAGTAAACATTATTGAATACTTTACCTATACTACAGCAAGTAATGCTACTGACTTTGGAGATCTTGGAGCGACTAGAGATTTACTGTCTTCTACTTCTAATAATACTAGATTTATTACTATGGGAGGAGCCTCTGCAACAGACACAATAGAGTATGTCACCATAGCCAGTACAGGCAATGCCACAGATTTTGGCGATCTCACTGCAACATTAGAAGAAGGTCATGTAGGTGTTATATCTAGTTCCACAAGGGGTATACTGGCAGGAGGTAAAAAAGGTGGTAGTAGGGCTAACGTAATCGAATATTTGACCATTGCTAGTACAGGAAATGGTAGAGATTTTGGAGATATGACCGCTTCAAGAAATTTATTAGCAGGTGCATCTTCTACAACTAGAGGATTAATGATTGGTGGAGATACTGGATCAGGAACAGGAAGCAACGTAATTGATTATATAACAATTCAAAGCATGGGTAATGCGACAGACTTTGGTGATACTAGTGGAAATAGAACGACTAGCGCAGGTCTTGCATCTTCTACAAAAGCAATAGTTGGTGGTGGTAATAACAATGGATCTCAAACAAATATTATTGAATCAGTTACAATAGCATCCACTGGTAACGCTTCTGATTTTGGAGATCTATTAACAGTAAATACATTTCTTTCAGCAGGTTGTGCTGATCAAGCATCAGTCCAACCAAATCTTTTACCATCCTTACCATCCTCAGGTAATACTGGTTTATATACTTATGCAATCGATTCATTCTTACAATCAATAGATATAGCTTCTCTAGGAAACGGTGTGGCATTTGGTGATATAAGTTATGTATATGTAAATGGAACGTATGGTGCAGCTTCAAGTTCCACTAGATGTTGTTTTGGTGGTGGAGCCTTTACTCCTCCTGGAGGTAGTTTTGCTAGGCAAAATGTAATTGATTTATCCATATTTGCTACAAGAGGTTTAGGTACAGATTTTGGTGACTTAACGACAGCAAGGCAAACAACAGGTGGATCTAATAGTACAAGAGGAATGTATCTAGGAGGACAAATCAGTGGTTATACAAATGTCGTTGACTATATAACTATTGCTAGTGCTAGTAATGCAACTGATTTTGGAGATTTGTCTGAAAATGTAGGTTTTCCTGCTGTTTCTGGAAGCACAACAAGACTTCTTTCTTTAGGTGGAAGAACCAGTAGCTATAGAAATGTAATAGAATATTTTACAATATCGTCTACTGGCGATGCGACAGACTTTGGTGATCTTACGCAAGGTGTAGGGTTTGGTGCGGCAACATCAAGTAGCACTAGAGTTGTAAATTGTGGAGGAACCACTGGTAGTTACACAAATGTTATGGATTATGTGACAACAGCTTCAACTGGTGACGCATCTGACTTTGGTGATCTTACTGTTGCAATAGGTCAGGGTGGTTGTTTCGGTAATAAAACTACAGGTATATGGGCTGGTGGATATGTTGGAGATGGCAGTAGTACTGTAAGCACAATGATGAGTTTTACAATAGCCTCAACAGGTAACGCATCAAATTTTGGAGATCTAGTAGCTAGTGCGTATACAACAGGAGCAGCACAATCTAATGGACACGGAGGTATATCGTAATGACTGAGCGATACATAGGCTCCATAATAACGCCAAGCCCAACTGAACCATCCAGTAATCTTTCAACGGCTACTGTATCTGGTGTGTGGCATTTGCATGACGCATTAATATTTGGTCAGGCAGGTGATTGGCCTGATCCGACTAATACGCCTAGTGTTGGTTTGTTTATGGCTGGTTACGTTGGATCTGCTCCAATAGCCACAGTTGATAAAATAGTTCCAGAAACCGCTGGAAATGCCACTGACTTTGGAGACACTTCTAATAATACATATCATGGTGCTGGTTTTAGTTCTGATACGAGATCGATTGTTGCTGGAGGATATGGTTCAGCAGCATTAAATGTAATAGAATATTTTACTTTTGCTAGTGCTGGAAATGCCACTGACTTTGGAGATTTATCTGCTGCAGCATACTCTAGTGCAGGTTTTTCAAACAATGTTAGAGGGGTAGATGTTTTAGGATATACCTCTGGATATTCGAATGTTCTTGAGTATGTTACAATAGCATCTACAGGTAACTCAACAGACTTTGGCGATAGCTCAATATCACAAAGAGCATATGCTGGTGCTGTAGCTAGTACAACTAGAGGTGTTATTGGTGGTGGGTATCTTAGTGGCAAAACAAATGTTATCGACTATGTGACCATTGCTAGTAAGGGCAATGCCACAGATTTTGGTGATCTTACCGTTGCTAGGTATTCTTCAGGAGCAGCAGGAAATAATACGAGAGGTATTTTTGCTGGTTCGGGAAGTGGATCTTATGGAACTGTTATGGACTACATCACCATTGCTTCAACAGGCAATGCCACAGATTTTGGTGATACTCTAGAAGATCGTGATGCTTTATCTGGTTTGGCTAACTCTACAAAAGCAATATATGGAGGTGGTAGAAATGACTCAGGTGGAAGTACTACAATACAACAAGTTACAATAGCTACTACAGCTAATGCTACTGATTTTGGCGATATGACTGCGGCTAAATCTTATGCTATGGGTGCTTGTTCTGGTACTGCATCAGTACAAAACGAAACAGATTTTGCTCCTGCTGCTATAGGATTGTTTGCTGGTAAT
>CEQN01055632.1_pt1 | contig 12801 bp, 12 predicted proteins | sample 427011 | NCBI WGS metagenome assembly CEQN01 (sample SAMEA2621277, study PRJEB7988) | marine metagenome | biome: marine biome (ENVO:00000447); feature: deep chlorophyll maximum layer (ENVO:xxxxxxxx); material: "saline water (ENVO:00002010), including plankton (ENVO:xxxxxxxx)" | depth 120 m
TTTGCTAGAAAAGTAAATATTGTAACTAGTTTTGGGAAAATAATAGACCCTGTTGCTGATAAGGTTTGCTTGTGGAGCGCTATTATTTTTCTAATTAGTAAAGATCCTTTATTGTTTTTGCCTTTATTTATTTTATTATCTTTAAGAGATTTTATTATTACTGCCTATAGTATTTATATTTTAATAAAATTCAAACATGTTTCTCAAGCAAATAATAGTGGTAAGTTTTTTATTTTTATTACTCTTTCAATGATGATTTTTTTTATTTATGACTTAAATTTATTTATTTCTTATCTACTTTATGTATTAACAGTTATAACTCTTATTTTTAGTACTTTTAAGTATATGAATGAACATAAGGAGAAGATTAAGTTCTATGAATCTATTTAAAAAAGCTTTTACAGGTATTATAAATACAAAAAATAAAATTAGTGAAACTTTTAATAAAATTTCTTTTAATAATTCTCTATCTAATGAAGATATTATTTCTATTGAAGAATGTTTATTAGAATCAGATGTAAGCTGGATGCTAACAGAAAAAATTATTGATAAAATGAAAGAAAATTCGAACAAATATGAAGACTGGCAATCTTTGTTGAAATATTCTATAAAAAAATCAATTTCAACGATAGATAAAAAAAATCTAAAAAAAATAATAATCATAATTGGTGTAAATGGTTCAGGTAAAACAACAACTTCAGCAAAATTAGCATATTTGTTAAAAAATCAGAATAAAAAAGTTACCTTAGTTGCGGCAGATACATTTAGAGCAGCTGCAGTTAATCAACTTAAAATATGGGCGGAAAGAATTAATGTAAATTTTATATCTAATATAAATAGTAGTGATCCAGCTTCAATTGCATTTGATGGTTCTAAATCTGGAATTTCTAAGAATCATGATTCTGTTATTATAGATACTGCTGGAAGATTGCATACCTCTGTAAATTTGATGAAAGAATTAGAAAAAATTTTAAAAGTAGTTAGTAAGCTTACAGAAGAAATTTCTATTCTTATGACTTTAGATGCGAATATTGGACAAAATGCTATTAAACAAGTTAAAGAATTTAATAAATTTATGCCTATTGAAGGTCTTGTTGTTAATAAAATGGATGGAAGTGCAAAAGGTGGTGCTTTATTATCAATTATGGATGAATTGAAAATTCCAGTTTTATTTAATGGAATAGGTGAAACTTTAGAAGATTTTATTGAATTTGATATAGATGATTTTTTAAAATCTTTAATAGAGGCAGAATAAATGAAAAAAAATATATCTTTTGTAAGTCTTGGCTGTGCAAAAAATCTTGTAGATTCTGAAATTTTAATAGGTGGGTTGAAAAGTGAAAAATATAATTTAGTTAATAACGTTGATGAATCAGATTATATTATTATTAACACCTGTGGTTTTCTAGATATGGCAAGAGAAGAATCAGTTGATACAATTTTAGAGTGTGCAGAATATAAAAGACAAGGCAAGGTTGATAAGTTGATTGTCATGGGTTGTTTTTCAGAAAGATATGGAGATGAATTAGAACAAGAGATTCCAGAAGTAGATAAATTTTTTGGTACTTCAGATCATAATGAGATTTTATCTTATATTACAGGGAAAGATCATAAAAAAGATGATCCTAATTATTTTAGATCCTTATTAACTCCAAAACATTATGCATATTTAAAAATAGCTGAAGGCTGTGATAATGTGTGTTCATTTTGTTCCATTCCAATAATGAGGGGATTGCAAAAAAGTTCAACCTTAGAAAATTTATTAATTGAAGGTCAGAATTTAGGGAATAGAGGTGTTAAAGAATTATTAATTATTGCTCAAGATACTACTATGTATGGTTCTGATTTGCTGCCTAAGTCTTCTTTGCATGAATTGATGGATGTGCTAGATAAAATAGATGGTATAGATTGGATTAGGTTGCATTATGCGCATCCTTCACATTTAACTAAACATATGATTGAAAGATATGGAAGATTAAATAAGCTTATTCCATATATTGATATGCCTACTCAACATGGCTCTGATCGTATGTTGAAAATGATGAAAAGAGGTCTTAAGTCAAATGGTATTAAAAATAGAATAGAATTACTTAGAAAGGTTAATTCTGATATTTCTATAAGGACTTCTATGATAGTAGGTTTCCCTAATGAAACAGATGAAGATTTCAAAGAATTATGTAATTTTGTTCAAGATGTTCAATTTGATAGATTGGGTGTTTTTAAATATTCTGAAGAAGATGGAACCAGTGCAGCAAATGATTATATTGATAATGTTCCTTTACATATTAAGCAAGAAAGGTATGATGCTCTAATGTTAATTCAGCAAAAAATCAATCACAAGAAAAATCAAGATAGAATTGGAAAAATTGAAAAAGTTTTAGTTGATGTAGTTAGTGATGAAGGCTGGTCATTAGCACGTTCATATAAAGATGCGCCAGAAATAGATAATTATGTAAAAATAAATTCTAAACTTAAAAAAGGTTCTTTTTATAATGTTTTAATTAAAGAAGCTTATGAATACGATGTGCTTGGAGAAATAATTAATGAATAAAAAATTCAATATTATTAAAATCGATCATATTGCATTTGCAACAGACTCTTTAAAGAAATCTTCAAGTTTTTTAACTGACTTTTTAGGTCTAAAACACTCTAAAATAGAAAAAATTGTTGAAGAAAAGGTTAATGTATTGAAGTTTTTTAATGATAAAAATCATACAGCATTAGAATTGCTAGAACCAATATCAAAGAGCTCTACAATTAGTAAATATCTTAAATTAAAAGGTAAAAGTTTACACCATATTGCTTTAGAAGTTGATAATATCCAAAATGCAATCTTTTATTTAAAAGCAAATAATATTCAGATGATTTATGAAAAACCTCAAATTGGAGCGGATAAAAAATTGATAACTTTTATTCATCCTAAAGAAACTCCTGGATTATTATTAGAATTATGTCAGTATAGCTAGTTTCATGATTAAAAGTAAAAATCTAATAAAAGATATTTCAACAAAGCCTGGAATATATTTTTTTAAAGATAAAAAAGATAATGTTTTATATATTGGCAAGGCAAAAAATCTTAAAAAAAGAATTTCATCTTATTTTTCTAAAAATACTAATGTAAAAAATAGAATCATGTTATCAAAAGCTTTTGATATTGATACTTTGATTGTAAATAGTGAAGTTGAAGCATTATTAACTGAAGCTAATATGATTAAAAAATATAGACCTAGATATAATATCCTTTTAAAAGATGATAAAACTTTCCCATATATTGTTATTACAAATGAAGATTATCCAAGAGTTGAAATTATTAGAGAAAAAAATTTAAAAAAAAATAATAATATTTATTTTGGACCATATACTGATGTTAATTATTTAAGAATAGTTTTAAAAACTTTGCATCAATTGTTTTCTATAAGGACTTGTACATTTAATATTAGTAATCAATCAATTGAAAATAAGAAACATCAAATATGTTTAGATTATCATATTGGCAAATGCGATGGTCCATGCGAAGGATTAGTGTCTAAAAAAGATTATAACGAAATTATTAAGGATGTTATTAAATTTTTAAAAGGTAAAAATAGAATTGTAAAGAAAAGAATTAAGCAAAGTATGAATAAATATAGTGCAGATCAAATGTATGAACAGGCTGCAAAGTATAGAGATCAATTAATTGCTTTGGATAATTTTGAAAAAAAACAAACAAAAATAAGTCAAAAATTTAAGGATAGAGATATAATTAATATCTCTTTTGACAAATTATATGCAATAGCATTTATTATGCGAGTAAGAAATGGTTTGTTAATTGGAAAAGAAAAATTTGAATTAAAGTATAATGAAGAAATACAGTTAGAACAATCTTATAGTAGTTTCTTGGTTCAGTATTATGAGTTGACCTCAGATATTCCATCAGAAATTATTTTAGATTATAAAGTAAGTGATAGAAATGTATTAGAAGAATGGCTTACAAGTAAAAAAGGAAAAAGAGTTAAAGTAATAAACCCTTTAAGAGGGGAGTCTCGTAATATATTAGATTTATGCATTAAAAATTCTAATATGATTTTAAAAGGAGTTATTTCTAAAAAAATAAAGAATAAAGAATATATTCCTAAAACTTTACAGGAATTAAAAGATTTTTTAAATATGACTGTTTTGCCAAGAAAAATTGAGGCATTTGACAATTCAAATTTGAACGGACAATATCCTGTTTCAGGAATGGTCTTTTTTTTGAATGGAAAACCTCTTAAAAAAGAGTATAGAAAATTTAATATTAAAACTGTAAAAGGTATTGATGATTTTGAATCTATGAGAGAGGTTGTATTTAGACGTTATAGTAGGTTAATTAAAGAAAAAAAAACAATGCCAGATTTGATTCTTATTGATGGAGGAAAAGGTCAGTTATCTGCAGCAAAAAGTACTTTGGATAAATTGGGTTTAGGTTATATAACAATTATAGGTTTAGCTAAAAAATTAGAAGAAGTTTATATTCCAGAATCAACTGCTCCACAAAATATTCCTAAAACTTCTAGTGCTTTGCATTTACTTAGAAAAATCAGAGATGAAGTTCATAGATTTTCTATCCAATTTCATAGAAAGAAAAGAAGTCATTTTTTTTTAAAATCAACATTGGATAATATTCCTGGTTTAGGTCAAAAGAGAATACAGAAAATATGGAATTGTTATGAAAATATTGATGAGTTACTTAAAGATTCAAATAAAAATATAAAAACAAAAACTTCGATACCTTTAAAAATAATAGAAAATATAAAAAAACAAGAGGCTAATAATGAATAAACTTAATGATTTAACTCAAACATTGTTAATGGGGCCAGGACCATCATCAGTTTCTCCAAATGTTTATAAAGCTTTATCATCTCCTACCATAGGGCATTTAGATCCTAGATTTATAAATATTATGGATAATATTAAATTTTTATTAAAAAAAGTATTTAATACAAACAATGATTTTTGTATGCCTGTTTCTGGGACAGGTTCTGCAGCCATGGAATCTTGTTTTGTTAATTTAGTTTCTAAAAATGATAAAATTTTAATTATTCAAAATGGTTATTTTGGTTTAAGAATGGAGAATATGTGTCAAAGGTTGGAAGCAAATATTGACTTGTTGAAATTTGATTGGGGTAAAGAAGTTGATGTTAATATAGTTGAAGAAAAAGTTAAAAATACTCATTATGATGTTGTAGCTGTTGTACATGCAGAGACATCGACAGGAGTGAAAAATGATATTGAATCTATATCTAAAGTAATAAAAGATGATTCTATTTTTCTTGTAGATGCTGTTACGAGTTTAGGAACAATTGATTTGAATGTTGATGAATGGAGAATTGATGCTATTTATAGTTGTTCTCAAAAAGGTTTATCATGTCCTCCTGGAGCTTCACCTATATCTTTTTCAAAGAGAGCTATTAAAAAAATGAAAGATAGAGAAGGTTTAATCCCTAATTGGTATCTTGATATGAAAGAAATTATTAAATATTGGGATGGTAACCAAAGAGTATATCATCATACAGCACCTATTAATATGATGTATGCATTATATCAGGCATTGTTAGATGTAGAAAAGGAAGGATTAAAAAATGTTTTAAATAGACATAAGTCTGTTCATAATCAATTAATTCAAGGTCTTGAAAAAATAAATTTAAACATGTTAGTTGATAAGAATTCTAGATTACTTTCTTTAAATGCAGTTAAAATTCCCAAAGGGGTAAATGATTTAGAGATTAGAAATAAATTATTATATGATTATGATATCGAAATTGGTGGAGGGTTAGGTCCTTTTGCAGGTAAAGTATGGAGAATTGGATTAATGGGGCATTCAGCCAGAGAAGAAAATGTTAAAAAGTTACTTAAAGCATTAAATCATTTATTATAATTTTTATTACTATTAAATTTAAATGATAACAGAGTATCAATTCTATTGCATAAAATTATATATATACTAAGTATTTTTTTTATTTTTCAATCATGTGATGATAGTGGGACTAGTCCGCATCAATGTTTGTCAGAAATTGGTGATCAAGATAATGATGGCATATGTGATGATGTAGATGATTGTGTTGGAGAATATGATTGCGCTGGATTATGTAATGGAAATAGTCAATGTAATTATACTTTTGTAAATGATATAATCCCCATATTTAATACATATAATTGTTATGACTGTCATGGTAATTCGGGTGGAATAAATTTATTAAATTATGAAAATGTTATATTGGGAGGAAATACAGGTCCAGGTGTTGATATGAATAATTTTAATGAACAGCAAAGCTCTATATGGCTTAGAACTAATGATGGTTCTATGCCCCCAAATGGTTCTATGTTATCTTCTGATGTAAATATAATCAAATCTTGGATAAATCAAGGAGCTGTCTATGAATAGAATTATATATTTTCTGGCAATAAATTTTTTGTTTTCTTTGCCTAGATATTCATTGGAAGAAGCAACAAATTGTATGAGCTGTCACGTAAATCCTTCTGGAGGAGGAATGAGGAATGACTATGGAAGCAATATATATACTTTAGAAGAATTACCTTTAAAAAAATGGTTAAATAAAGGCAATGAAGATTGGGATGGTTTTATTAGTGAGAATATTCAAGTTGGAGGTGATTTTAGAATTCAAATGTTTAAAAATGATGAAAAGAATAGAATTTTTCCAATGCAAGCAGATTTATATTCAAACATTCAAATTAATAATTTTGCGAGTTTATATTTTAAACTTGATTTAAGTAGACGTTTAACAGATGAATATTATGTTATTTTTGATGATGTTGTAGAAAATAGTTGGATTAAAGTAGGTCAATCCTTACCTAACTATGGTTTAAAAATTGATGATCATACTTCATTTACAAGATCAGGTAATTATAATTCATTATTTACGACAACATATAATATAAATTATGATGAAGGCTTATTTTTTGATGTTGATACTAAATTACCTATAATTTTAGAATATGGAATAAAATTAAATAAAACAATTTTTACAAGTAGTATAGGTACAAATTATATAACAAACTCTCAAAAAGGTTTTAAAAATTTTGCTTTATCTATTAATTCATATTATTCATTAAGTGATTTAAATATGTTAATGGGTCTAAGTTATATGAAAGAAAAAGATGTTGAGTCTTATGCTGTATTTGGTGGTGTTAATATTGACAAGCTTTCATTTTTATATGAGTTTGATAAAGTTGATAATTGGTTAAGTTATACTAATGGTCAAAGTACATATTTTTATAGTAGTTATGCAAATGTATTACAATTTACTTATAAAGCAAAGCAAGGTTTGCATTTCATCTTGAAATTTGATTATTTTGATAAAAATATTGATTTAGAAGATGGTGATGTTTTGAGAAAAACTTTGGGTATAGAGTTTTATCCATTGAATATGTTTGAGGTTGATTTTTTGTTTAGAGAAAATTCAGCTGATAATTTGGTAATTGATAGTAAAAAGAAAAATGAATTTTTAATGCAAATTCATAGTTGGTTTTAAATGAAATACTTTTTTTTATACATATTATTTTCTTTTGTTTATTTAGATGATTTTAAAAATGTAAAAGTCTTAGATCTGAAAACTAAATCTGAAATGAAAAAATACATGAAACAGATTAGTAAAGATTTAGGTGTTAGATGTAGTCATTGCCATGATTTAGATGATAAATCAATTGATAATCCCCAAAAAGAAATAACTAGAGAAATGATTTTGTTAACAAAATATCTCAATGATACTTTAAATAGTGTTTCTTCTGACCATAAAGATTATAAAACTCATATTAGCTGTTGGACTTGTCATCATGGAAATTTAAAACCAGAGCATGTTAGGCCATCAAAATAATGCTATATGAAAAAGAGACATATCATTACTTGTTCTTGCATTTTCCAATAGCTTTATTTGTTACAGGTTATTTGTTTGCTTTTTTAGCCTTTTTTTTGAAAAATGATTTTTTTCATAAATTCAGTTTTTGGAATTTAGGATTAGGTGTTTTATCTGGATTTTGTACAATAATAACTGGTTTTATAACTGATAATGAAATTATGGGCCACATGGATAATCCCTTTCCTATTTGGAATACACATGGATCACATATGATAGTATCAATAATATTTTTTTTATTATTTTTTATTTTAAAATTTTATTTTGAAAAAAATATAAAAGAAAAATATTTTTTGTTTTTGCATACATTACTTTTGTTGTTTTTTATTCATGGAACTCATATTGGTGCTAAATTAGCAGATAGAATTTAACTTTTCATGAATAGATTTTTTTATTTCACTATTTTACTATTTCTTGCCATTTCTTGCGATAATGGAAAACACATAAGGAAGTATTCAATTCCTAAGTTAATATCTGAACCTGCTCAACAAAATAATACTATGAAATCTACTAATCAATCACGTTTTAAGTGGACAGCACCTGAACATTGGATATTAGGTAAGGTAAGTTCTATGAGGATTGGGAGTTATCAGATTCCTTATGGAGATAAATTTGCAGATTTATCTATTACATTTTTTAAAGGTGATGGCGGAGGATTACTGCAAAATATAAATAGATGGCGTGGTCAGTTAAATCTTGAAGAGTTGACTCTAAGTGAGGTGAATAATTCAGCATATATTGGTAATTGCTCTATTGGTGTTTACAAAATGTATAAAATATTTAATGAAGATAATTTGAGTAGAGCTTTTTTGTGTTTTATAGTTACATTAGATGAAAGTACATTATTTCTAAAATTAGATTCTTCACTTGATGGTATAGTATTTTTAGAAGATGAATTGAAAAAATTTATGAGTAGCTTTGAATTTATTTATGAGTAAAATGAAATTTAAGAAAATTCCTAATATTATAGGTTCTCCTAAGATATTTGTTTACCTAGTGATATGGTTGATGTTCTTAGTGGTTATAGGAACATGGGCTCAAAGAGATTATGGCCTTTATATTGCTCAAAATAAATATTTTTCTAGCTGGTTTTTTCTTTTATTTGATTTAATTCCGCTTCCTAGTGGAAGATTGATAATGACCTTGATGACAATAAATCTATCTTGTTATTTTTTTAAGCCAAATATTTTTAAACAGGCAAAATTAGGAGTTACAATAGTTCATTCTGGAGTCATTTTGCTATTAGTTGGTGGCGGACTAACAGGTTTTTTTAGTACTGAAGGTAGTATGGTTATTGAAGAAGGTAGCAATTCAAACTTCACAGAAAATTTTTATTTAAAAGAACTAGCTGTGGTAAAAACTTCTGATGAATTTTATGATCATTTTACTATCTTTGATCAACCCTTATTAAATGTTCATTCTCTTTTAATTGATGAATCTTTACCATTTAAAATTAAGGTTTTAGAATATTTTTCTAATTCAGAGCCAACTCCTAGGTTGTATCGCGGAGATTCTACATTAAAGGGTATGGCAAGAAACTTTACTTTGAAGGAAAAAATTGATGAAATAGAATTTGAAAAAAATATTCCAGGTATAATTTATGAAGTTTATGATTTGAAAAATCAATCACTAGGAATTTATATGGGGTACATGGGGCAGCCTATTACTCAAAACATTAGTATTGATAATAGTGATTATTCAATAATACTGAGAAGAGAAAGAACATATCTTCCATTTGATATTTTATTAAACGATTTTAAAAAAGTTATGCATCCTGGTACTAATATAGCAAAAAGTTATAGTTCAGATGTTTTGCTAACTGATGGTGGTGTTTCGAGGAAAGTTTTAATTCAAATGAATGAACCATTAAGATATAAAGGACATACTTTTTACCAAGCTTCTTTTATAGAAGGGAATGGTGTTGATACTACTGTTCTTGCAGTAGTTAAAAATTATGGTAGATTGTTTCCATATATTTCTACTATTATTATGTGTATAGGTCTATTATTGCATATGTTATTAAAATTAAACTTTAAAAGGGTAGTTAAGTGAATTTATATTTAATTTTTGTTTTTTGTTTAAGTTTTGCTTTCACACAAAATTATTCTTACAAGGATCTGCCTATTTTAGAATCTGGTAGAATTAAACCATTTAGTACATTTGCTGAAAATCAATTATTAGTTTTATATGGTAAAAGTAGTTTTAAAACTGATACATTAAAATTAGATGCTATAGATTGGATGTTAGATATTGCTTCTAATCCTGAACAAAGAGTCGATCAAAAAGTTTTTTATTTAAGTAAATGGGATAATTCTCCTGATGTAGAAACCAGCTTAGGTCTTGCAAATGAAAATCATTATTACTCATATCAAGAAATATTTGAAGCTTTGAGTGAGAACAGAGATTTTATTGTTAATCTTTTAAACACAAATGAAGATGAAAGAACTATTGTAGATAATCAAATTATAAATGTTTATAAAAAATGGGATCTATATGATAAAATTTCAAATGGTTTAATTGTTCTTTTGCCATTAGTCGATGTAGAAAATGAAATTATAAAAGATTATCTTTCTACAAATAAAAATAAGATAAGCTATTCATTTTTAATAAGGAATTTAGATAAATTTAAATATTTATTTAAACAGCTCATTGATACTGAAGAAAAAAAATGGAATGAAGTTCATGAAAAAACAGCTCAAATTTTCAATGAGTTTCAAAATATAGAGTATATTATTTCTCAACATCAAAGCTCATTTGATTACTTTAAAATTATTCCTCCAGATATGATTGATACAGAAGAGTGGCTGTCACCTTTGAATGTTTTATTGTTAGATAGAACTGATAAGCAAAATAAGCTTTTAGAATCATATGAAAATTTTTTTCATGCTTATATGGATAATAATGAGATTGAAATGAATTTTTATTCCAATTCTATTATTGAAAATATTTCTAATATAGATAAAGATTTCAAGCCAAATCTTTTAAGCAAAGAAAGTAAAGTTAAAAAAATTGCTCCATTCCAAAAAAGTATGTTGCTTTATTTTCTATCAATTATTGTATTGCTATTTAGTTTGAATCGCTATTCTCCTATTTTAAGAAAGATAGCATTATTTTTATTATTCTTAGGTTTTGTTATTCATGGATATGGACTGATATTAAGAATGATAATCCTACAAAGACCACCTGTTTCAACGTTATATGAATCTATTTTGTTTGTTAATTTTATATTAGTGCTTTTTGCTATGCTTTTTGAATACTTCAGGAAAGATAAAATAGGAATTTTGATTGCTTCATTTGGTGGAGTTTTCTTGCATTACATAGGATTGAAATATGCATCAGATGGTGATACTCTGGGAATGCTAGTTGCAGTATTAAATTCTAATTTTTGGCTTGCAACTCATGTTACTACAATTACTATTGGCTATGGAGTTTCTTTAGTAGCCGGTATGATGGGGCATATTTATATGCTCATAGCATTATTTTTTAAAAACAATAAGAGTGATTTGAAGAAAGTATATAATAATATATATGGTCTTACTTTAATGGCATTATTTTTTACAATGTTTGGAACAATTCTTGGCGGAATTTGGGCAGATCAATCCTGGGGGAGATTTTGGGGATGGGATCCTAAAGAAAATGGTGCATTACTAATTGTTTTATGGCTGTTAATGATGTTGCATATGAGGCTTTCTGGTATTGTTAAAGCTCTAGGTTTTGCATTCGGAATTTCACTTATAAATATTATAGTTGCTATTGCTTGGTTTGGTGTCAATTTATTGAGTGTTGGTTTACATAGTTATGGTTTTACTGATAATGTAGCTACTAACTTATTTGCATTTATATCAATTGAGATAGTTTTGTGTTCCACATTATATTTTTTAATTAAAAAAAGAAAATTAGTTTAAATGCAAAGTGATTATAAAAATAATTCTATTAAATCATTCAAAGACTATGAAAAAAAATATTCCTATTCAATTGAAAATTCTGATGAATTTTGGGCAGTTATTGCAGAGCGAATATCATGGTATCAGAAATGGAGTAAAGTATCTGACAATGACTATTCTAAAGGTAAAATTAAATGGTATGAAGAAGGTAAGTTGAATGTTTCTTATAATTGTCTTGACAGACATATTGAGAATGGCAAAGGTGATGAATGTGCATTAATATGGGAAGGTAATGACCCTGCAGTTAATAAAAAATATTCTTACAAGGAATTATTAATAGAAGTATCGAAGTTCGCAAATGTTTTAAAGTCAAATAATATTTTAAAAGGCGATAGAGTTTGTATCTATATGCAGATGGTACCTGAATTAACAATTGCAATGTTAGCATGTGCTAGAATTGGAGCAGTGCATTCTATAGTTTTCGGAGCTTTTTCATCAGATTCTTTAAAAGAAAGAATAAATGATTCTCAGTGTAAGGCAGTTATTACTCAAGATACAGGTGTTCGTGGTATGAAAAAAAATATACCCATGAAAGATAATGTTGACAAAGCCCTAGCTCATTGTCCTTCTGTAAAAAATGTATTTGTAGTTCAACGAACAAAAACAAAAATCAATATGAATTCTAAAGATCAGTGGTGGCATGTAGTCATGGAAGATTCTGCTGATTGTTGTGTTCCTGAAATAATGGATTCTGAAGATCCTTTATTTATTCTTTATACATCGGGTTCAACAGGTAAGCCAAAAGGCGTGCTACATACAACTGGAGGTTATTTAGTTTATGCTTCATATACTCATGAAGTTGTCTTTAATTATAAGCCTGGAGAGATATATTGGTGTACTGCAGACATTGGATGGATAACTGGTCATTCGTATATAGTATATGGTCCTCTATCAAATCAAGCCACAACTTTAATGTTTGAAGGAGTTCCAAATTATCCAGATTTTAGTAGATTTTGGGAAATTATTGA
>CEQN01038504.1_pt1 | contig 12780 bp, 14 predicted proteins | sample 427011 | NCBI WGS metagenome assembly CEQN01 (sample SAMEA2621277, study PRJEB7988) | marine metagenome | biome: marine biome (ENVO:00000447); feature: deep chlorophyll maximum layer (ENVO:xxxxxxxx); material: "saline water (ENVO:00002010), including plankton (ENVO:xxxxxxxx)" | depth 120 m
ATCTAGGCGATGATAAGGAACTCTGGCGCCAATACGATGTAAGTAAAGTCATAAGTCAAAACTCTTCTCACCATACACTCCTCATTGACCAAGGAAATGTCGATCCCTTTCTGGACCAATTAAGGCCAAATGACTTAAAAGTAGCTTGTGAAGCTTCCGGCCAAAAGCTGGTATACAGAGAACAAACTGGATACGATCATAGTTACTTTTTTGTGAGTACCTTTATCGAAGATCACCTTCGATTCCATGCTGCAGCTCTAGCGTAAAGTCTCGGGAATGCCCATAAAATGAATCCTCCACTCCCAATTACTCCTGAGGAAGATCCAGTTCAAGTGGTTGATGAGTGGCTTAAAGAGGCTACTCAAAAGGGCATACAGCGACATCCAAATTCTATGACGCTAGCTACAGTAAACACATCTGGGCAACCCTCGGCTAGGGTTGTCTTGTTAAAAGACTTGTCTGTGAATAAAGGTTTCGGAGTCTTCTACACCCACTATGGTTCAAAAAAAGGCATTGATATCAGCAGCAATTCCACTGTCTCCGCAGTAATGCACTGGGATCAACTGGGAAAACAGGTTCGTCTAGAAGGAGAAGCAGTCCGAAGTCCTGCTAAGGAAAGTAACGAGTATTTCATGACACGTCCTTGGCATAGCCAACTTAATGCCTGGGTAAGCGAACAAAGCAAGTCTCTTGCTAATCCGATAGACCTTGTGCGTCGAGCTAAAGATAAGGCTCGAGATCTGAAACTGCCGGACCCCACTGATATAGCCTTCAATGGATTAGATTTAAATAAATCATGCATACCTCGTCCACCATTCTGGGGGGGCTATAGATTATGGTTTGCAGCCATTGAGCTTTGGACGGAGGGTGCTGGACGTTTTCATAATCGTATACGTTATGAACGCACTCTTTCACCTATAGATGCTTATACCTTTCAAGCTAGTGATTGGAAGTCAGGATATCTGCAACCTTAAGCGCTCCATCATGATAAATCATGAACATAATATTCTATGTCCATATTGCGGTGAAACAATCAACATAGTTCTTGATATATCTGTTGACGAGCAAGAATATATCGAAGATTGTTTTGTTTGTTGTCAACCTATTCTCATTCACTATAGATTCCAGCTTGGAAAAATAACAAATATAGAAATACGTGCTGAAGGTGAAATATGAGGCAAGGCACATTCTTTTGGTTGGGGCTTGCTCTATTGATAAGCTCTATAGGACAGGCTCAAGAACATGTAATCAATCTTACTCAAGGCACTAATATTGCGGTTTCCCTATCGCCTGATAAGTCCTTCCTTGTTATAGATTTAACAGGCCAGCTTTGGCGTTTACCCTTGAGTGGTGGGACAGCAATTCCACTGACTCCTCCAACCAGTATTGCTCGTAACCCTAGATTTTCACGCGACGGGAAAATGATTGTCTATCAGCGTGAGGAGAATCTTCAGTGGGATCTCTGGATTGCAGACCTAGAGGAAGGCACACAACATCAGTTAACAAAAACTGAGCATAATGAGACTGACCCAGACTTTTCAGTTAATGGGAATTGGGTTGTTTTTTCTTCATCTCTAATAGATCAGAGCAATATTTGGCGAATCAATATTTTCACTAAAGAGCTCGAACAGCTAACTAATGACTCGGGAATTGCTTCATTCCCTGCTGTCTCAGAACGAGACGAAATAGTCTATGTCAAAGCAAATCAAAAAAACTGGTCTCTAAACCTACTACAAGAGGGAATCTCAACAGAGCTTTTTAGCACACAACACCCATTACGCGGGCCTTCATGGCGTCCTGGCGGTGGCGTAATTGTCTTTAATGAGCAACCATCTCCTGATCAAAGCCACTTAACAATGCTGTTACTAGATACCGAATTGATTCTAAAACCCTTAACTCAGGGAGAAGACGTATTCGGTTTTCGGTCAGGATGGATATCCCCTAGTGAATTCATATATGCCGCTGACGGCGGTATTTGGAAACGACAACTAGCAGGAACAGTCCGAGATTCTATTCCTTTTGTAGCTAGTGTCCCTGTATATAACCGCGCTCATAGTCAACATAATCTGACCCTTGAAAGTTCAAAGCTTTCACCAGAAAATTCTGAAAACTATGCTATTCAGGTGGATCGACTATTTGATGGTATACAAAAAAAATACCGCCGATATGTTGATATTCATGTGGCTGGAGAACGCATAATTGCTGTAGTCCCTAGGGGCACTCAACCACTGCCTGACACAGTTATTGATGCTAAAGATTACACTCTCATCCCAGGATTGATTGATCTGCATGCCCACCCACCAGATATATCAAGTGAACGCGCAGGACGGGCTTGGTTAGCCTATGGAGTAACAACTGTTCGCGAACTAGTCACCGACTGGGACCAATGGAATGAAAGCATTGAACGAAGAACTGTCTGGTCTAATAAGTCCACGCCTGGACCAAAATTACTGCTTACAGCCCCAGTATCGACTGATTCTAAGACAACATTAACTGGGGTAGTCCAAGAAGCCAATGTTTTCCAATTCTATCGTGGCCACCCAGAACAATTTGCACCAAAAACGATCAGTCTGGTAGAAAAACGGGGTTTACCAATCTTTTCCGAAAGTCTATTTCCAAGTGCACGTTACGGTATTAACGGAATAGAACATTTAGGTGGATTACACGACAGTTCCTACAGCCTTGAACTATCAGCAACGAACAAAGCTTATCAGGACGTACTCAGCATGCTGACTGATTCACAAACCTTTTTAACCCCTGCACTTGTGGCATTTGGGGGCTTTCGCCGATTGGCTTCTAATGATAGGTCTTGGAGTAGAGATCCTGCTTATTTACTAATATTCTCAGCAGATGAACGGGCTAAATGGCAAAGTAGTATAGATACCAACATGTCTTTGGATAACCTACAAACGGTAATTGCAGACCTAGTAAAGGCTGGTGGACATATAGGTACAGGAAGTAATGCGCCTGAGGTGCCCTACGGTTTAGGTCTACATGCTGAACTTGCTCTACTAGCTGAGGCCGGCCTTTCTAATGATCAGATCTTGCGATTTGCTACTGCTGAGTCCGCAGCGGCGTTAGGCCTAAACCAAGACCTTGGAACTATTGAACCAGGTAAATTAGCGGATTTTGTATTTCTGAGCGGTAATCCCTTAGTGCGGATCCAAGATAGTCTAACTATCGAGTCCATCGTCAAAAATGGTGTATGGATAGACCGCGAAATGCTCCTGAAAACACCCTAAGCAGCCATTTTTAGGCTTTTCCTAGCATATAAGGGTATACCCTGATGATTAGATCGATTCTCCAAATAGTAATGAGTCTATAAAAAACAATTGGTTACATGGCTTTGCGTAATGGCGTCAGCTTCTGGTAGATTATGGGGTGAGAATAAAAAGAAGAATTAGAAGAAAAACAAGAAAATACCGGCTGCAATAAAAAATAACGGTTATACCACTTTAAAAAGCTAATAATAATAGTGCTAGAACCAGCAGCTGGGCCGCATCATTGAAATCGTTAACTCCGATAACAATATAATCTCACCCGGCGTCCAACGCCGGGTTTTTTTTGATCTGATCGTCAACTTAATTTTAAAGATAAAAACCCTGTTGTAATAAATTCTAGTGACTCCGAACAGGTTAAAATTAATAATCTAAGTAACACTCCGGCTGCCAGCAAAGAGTATTATTTATTATATGGTGGCAAAAAATGGGCAATAGGCTAACAAAAATCTATACACGAACAGGGGATGATGGCCTTACTGGCCTTGCCAATGGTAATCGTGTGGCAAAGCATGATCTACGTATCGAAGCATCAGGAACGGTAGATGAGGCAAATTGTGCCATTGGTATAGTGCTAAGCGAAGATTCAGTTCCAGCAGAGCTCCGCAGTATTCTAATCAGAGTCCAAAATGATCTTTTTGATGTGGGCGCAGAACTTTCACTTCCAGACTACAGCGCAATAGATTTAGAGCGAATTGTTTGGTTGGAAAATCAACTAGATAAACTGAATGAAAATCTCCCGCCTCTAAAGGAATTCATACTCCCAGGTGGTAATCGAGTTGGCGCTAACTGCCACCTTGCACGAGCTATTTGTCGTCGTGCTGAACGTGTGGGATGGGCGCTCATGGAACAATCACCATTAAATCCCAATCTGCTCAAATACCTCAATCGCCTTTCAGATCTCTTATTTGTTGCTGCAAGGGTGTTATGCCGTGAAAATGGATCAACAGAGGTTTTATGGCAACACGAAAGATAAACAGAAAACGTATACCTCGACTGTTTATAGAAAATAAACTTACAACTAGAACTGTTAACTTAAACGCCAATCAGACCCATTACCTTCGGCAAGTATTAAGACTTCGCTCGGGAGATAGGTTGGTTCTTTTTAATGGTTTAGGAGATGAAAAATGCGCGGTAATAGAAACGCTAACGCGCACAGGCTCTAAAGTTCAAATAACTGGTTCTGCAAAAGCTATTCCTTCCTCTCCTCTCAAGCTGCACCTGTTGCAATCGATAATAAAAGCAGAGCCTATGGATTTAATTATCCAGAAATCAGTAGAGCTAGGCGTAGAATCCATATCACCAGTCCTTTCAAATTTTAGTGTTATAAGGCTAGATGAAAATCGCAAAAAACGTCGTTTAGAACACTGGCAAAAAATTTCTCGCAGTGCTTGCGAACAAAGTGGGCGTCACTGCCCACCTTTAATTAACGTTCCACAAACCTTTTCAAAGGCATTGACAGCTATTCCTTCAAACACTACTCGAATAGCGCTCCATCCAAGTACCTCTAATACACTTCAAGACCTTAGTCATACGTTTGACCAACTCACTGAGTTACATATACTCATCGGACCAGAAGGTGGCTTAAGCCCTTCAGAACTAGACGAGGCGAATGCAACAGGGTTTCATATTCTAAGCCTTGGTCCACGAACACTTAGAACAGAAACAGCGGCTATAGCTGCCTGCACACTTGCTCAGTTTTTATGGGGAGACCTTTCCGTCTAAAATAACAGCAAACCAAGCCTCAACTTGGTTTTTAAGACAGAATACGATCAAACGCTATATTGAAATATTGATGATGTTGTACATAACTCATAAATTCCACACATTGCTAGTGAATAGAGCAAGGGCATAAACAATGAATCGGGTTCTAGGCGTGGTAATGGATCCAATTGAAACCATTCAACCACAAAAGGATACAACACTTGCAATCCTGCTTGCGGCACAGCGTAGTGGATGGAAACTAGTCTATTTTCAGCAGGGTGATCTATCTGTCAGGGACGGAGTACCTTTAGGAAAAGGTAACATTTTAACGGTGACAGATGATCATGATGCATGGTTTGAACTAGGCGAAAGCTGGTCTCAAGGTCTTGATAAATTACACGCTATTTTGATGCGTAAAGACCCTCCATTCGACATGGAATACATTTATACGACCTACATTCTTGAATTGGCGGAACACCATGGTTCACTCATAGTCAACAAACCTTCTAGTCTTAGAGACATAAACGAAAAGGCTTACACCACTTGGTTTTCACACTGTACACCTCCGAGTCTGATAACAAGGTCTCAAGATTCACTTAAATCATTCATAGCAGAACAAAAAGAAGTGGTTCTTAAACCTCTGGATGGCATGGGCGGGCAGTCAATATTTGTTGTATCCGAAGGGGACCCCAATACTAACGTAATCATAGAAACCTTAACTGCCTATGAAAGTAATTTCACCCTCGCACAACGCTTTATTCCAGAAATTTCAGAAGGGGACAAGCGCATTTTATTGATTGATGGAAAGCCTGTGGAATACGCGCTTGCAAGAATACCGGCTCCTGGTGAAACTAGAGGAAATCTGGCGGCGGGTGCAGAGGCAGAGGGTCGCAAACTAACAGAACGAGATCGATGGCTATGCTCTGAAGTAGGTCCAGTTCTAAAAAAACAAGGAATAATATTCGCAGGTCTAGACGTCATTGGTGACTATTTGACAGAAATAAATGTCACTAGTCCGACAGGAATTCGTGAACTTGATAGGCAATACGGCATAGACATCGCTGCTATGCTTATAGAAGCTATTGAAAGAAAACTAGAGAACTAATCTTAAATGCTACTAAGCTAAAAAGATAAAAATAGATTATAAATTGACATCTAAGAACTGATGTAAAAATGTCACGAGACTTAAAGAAAACTCCACTAACCGATAGGTTCGGCTCTACTTTTTTGATAGCGATTTTATTCCATGCCATCATCATATTTGGAATCACATTTTCTGACTACCCAGTTAGTAATGCTTATGTTTCTCCTTCTTTTAAACTCACATTAACTACGAATCAAAACGAACAAAAACAAAGCCCATTTAAAACAAACACGTTTACTAATCTGAAACCTGATACAAGAGAAAATGTTGTTAGAACTAATTCTAAAAATATTTTTACTACGGATGCTTATAGAGTTGCATCATCCCTGAGTCCAGAAAATAAGGTGCTATCTGCAAGTATGGATATAAAAAATTCTATATTGGCAGCCTATCTCGACAACTGGCGACTCAAGGTAGAGGCTATCGGAACAAAAAACTTGCCTGAACAAAATGTACCAACGCTAGTCAATCCAACCTTAGAGGTTACTATTGGGACAAAAGGGCAATTAATAGAGACTGTAGTAAGGTATTCTTCTGGTGATAGATCAATAGACCAAGCAGCACTGAACATTCTACGCTTGGCAGAACCATTTGACCCTCCTCCCGAATCCGTGCTGCAAGATCATGAGGCTTTGCGTTTTGCCTATGAATGGCGCTTTTTCCCTAATATTAAGTAATTAATAGCTGATTAAAATTAGCTAGGAGACAAAATTCCGTAGCAACAGTCAGCAAACCGGTGAGATAATCAAATTTAATTAAATGTTAGCGGTATAAAAAATTGAGTACAGGTCTACAAAATCATTTGTTAATTGCCATGCCCTCCTTGAAGGATCCAAATTTTGATGGAACAGTGACATACGTTTGCAAACACGACGAAAAGGGGGCAATGGGTATCATCATTAACCGTCCTTTAGATATGAGAGTGTCCGAAATTTTTGACCAACTCTCCTTCGATGCAATTGATAAAAAACAAGCAGCACAGCCAGTCCTCGGTGGTGGTCCAATCCAACAAGAAATGGGGTTTGTACTGCACCAGTCTAACGAACGCTATGATAAGACGCTGGATCCTAGCGACCTTGGAATCAAAGTCACAATCTCCCAGGATATTCTTAATTCTATGGCTCAAGGGAGAGGGCCTCAGGATAGCTTGGTTGCTCTAGGTTATGCTGGATGGGATGCCGGTCAGCTTGAAGCAGAGCTTTCTGCTAATGCTTGGTTAAGTGTTCCTGCTAATCCAACCATCCTGTTTGACACGCCTTTCGAAAAGCGTCGAAAGGCAGCAGCAGCTCTTCTTGGTATAGACATTTCCCAACTTTCAAACTATTCAGGGCATGCCTGACCTGGCAAAGGACTGTTGCGTTGAGTAGCAAGGCTAATGAAAATCTATTAATTGCTTATGACTTTGGTCTGAAACGTATAGGCATCGCCTCTGGTAACTTATTAACTGGAACAGCTACTCCACTCAATACTTTAGTTGTTGGGTCTAGGTTACCTTGGAACAAAATGGATAATCTGATAGATGAATGGAATCCAGCACAACTAATCGTAGGATTACCTAACCCAAACAAATCAAACACTATTTCTACTAAAGCTGATGACTTTGCCAATAATTTAGAAAAACGTTATTTCTTGCCTGTTTCAAGGGTAGATGAATCTTTTACCTCGCGTGCTGCGGAATCACGGCTCAGAGAGTATCGAGAATCTGGCTTAATGAAAAATAGGATAAAAAAAGAGCATATTGATAGCCAGGCTGCCTGTCTAATTGCTGAACAATGGATACATAGTAGACTTGATTAGAATATGACTGATTCTCTAAAACCGTAAATCTGAGAAAATTCTTCCTTGGACTATAGAATGAATAGAAATACAATTTATATGGAAGAAGCAATTGTAGTCTCTCAAAAATCATTTGCTGGAGACCAGCATATTTTACGGGTATACGCACCCAAATGTGCCTCTGATGCGACACCAGGAAGCTTTGTTCACTTAACTTGTGATAAAACCATCTCCATGCGAAGACCGCTATCTATTATGCGGACTAACAAAGAAAAAGGATGGATAGATTTCCTCTATAAACCAGTTGGGGCTGGGTTAACTTCACTTAAATATAGAATCAAGGGTGACACGCTCAGTATGCTAGGTCCTATTGGCAATGGGTTTAAACCTGACCCAAATAGATCCTTAATCCTTGCTATCGGGGGTGGTGTAGGTATACCCCCAATGATTTTCCTTGCCGAAAGCTTACTAAAGGATGACCGCTTTAAGGTATTAGTCTTGATGGGTTCAGAGGTTCCTTTCCCTTTTGATTTGAGTGATGCCGTAATTTCTGTGTCTGGAATGCCACCCTCATCAACACACAGTTTCGACCTATTAGAAGGATGGGGAATACCTTCTAGGGCTGCAAGTAAAGCTAACTATGAAGGCTGTTTTAATGGCTTTGTACCGGAACTTGCTAGCATATGGTTAAAAAACCTTTCGGTCGATGAGCGAAAAAAAGTTCAATTAATGGGTTGCGGCCCAACAGCTATGCTAAGGGCCACTGCCGACTTAGCTAAAGACTTTGATTTGCCTTGCCAGCTTGCTCTAGAGGAATTTATGGCATGCGGTGTTGGAGGTTGTGCCGGATGCACAGTGTTATTAAATACAGCAGAAGGGCCCACCATGAAACGTGTATGCGTAGATGGTCCAGTTTTCGATGCTTACCAACTATATTAAGCACAACAACCTATGCAAGTAACTTATGAATAACTCTTTAAAACCTCTATCTTGCGAAGAAGATAAACTAAAAATGCGTCTAATTGACGTAAAAAAAAGAGTGGAAGATTCACGACTTATGGCTAGAAGAAATCCGGGGTTAATCTCTATTCTTGCTGTAAGCAAAAAACAAACTACTGCTGCAGTTGAAACTCTTTCTCGAATGGGTCATATGGATTTTGGTGAAAACTTCTTACAGGACGCCCTTGAAAAAATATATTGTCTAAAGCATTTAAATATAAATTGGCATTTTATTGGAAAAATCCAATCTAATAAAACCCGAGATATTGCGGAAAAATTCCAATGGGTTCATACCGTAGATCGATTAAAAATTGCGGAGCGTTTAAATAGCCATCGGCCTCATCAATTACCAAAACTAAATGTATGTATTCAGGTAAATCAGGCAAATGAAACTCAAAAAAACGGCGTTCAACCAAGTAATGTTGCTAATCTTGCCCGTGAAATCATGGGATTACCTAAGCTTAGACTGCGCGGTCTAATGACGATACCGCCAATAACAAAAACCTCAGATAACACCAGATCATTTTTTGCAGAACTTCGCGAGCAAAAGGAAAAATTAATCTCGGAAGGTATTCCTATGGATACACTTTCCATGGGGATGTCATCTGACTTAGAAGAAGCTATTCTTAACGGAAGTACAATTGTTCGAGTAGGAACCGCTATCTTTGGCCCAAGACTTGGATAAAATACTACTAAACTCTCTTACATGAACGATAACAACGTATCATGATTCTGCTCCAAACTAATAAGTTTTAAATATATTGATATGGAAGATTCGCTATTTTTTTTGATTAGAACATTGACAGATTTCTATCTGCTAGCGTTCCTATTACGGTTTATCCTCCAGTGGATCAAAGCTGATTTTTACAACCCTCTCACACAAGCAATCGTAAAAATAACGAGTCCCTTAGTTAATCCAGTAAGACGTGTTGTCCCCGCTTCTAAAAGCATTGATACTGCTACTCTTGTAGTTTTAATTACCCTAGAAATCATTGTAACTTGGGTGCTTATTACCCTTGCCGGGCTTTCGGTTAGCACTTTCCCGTTATTACTATTAGTTTTATACAGACTAGTTGGCTTAGCTCTTTGGTTCTATTCCGTTAGTATTTTTATGTATGTAATACTAAGTTGGTTTGGCCAGCATGGTTATAACCCAATTTCTCTAGTGCTTAACCAGCTAAATGAACCCTTACTTCGTCCGCTCAGACGGATGCTACCTTCCATAGCTGGACTCGATTTCTCGCCTATGTTGGCATTAATACTTCTACAAGCTGGTCTTATGGCAGTACCACTACCAAATTTTTTACGATAAAAAACCTTAAAAAATTTTGTGTCTCAAGCCAGATCGTCACTAACACGGTTTCTGATTCTGATGAGGTCTTGGTGAGGAACATAAAGGAGATCTGCTACTTTTCGGACTAAATAATCTTCATACTTATCTAATTGGCTATCTGCAAGGGCAACTCGCCAAAGCATCTCGATAACTACATGTTTTTCTTTAATAGTGAGGTTCTCATGGAGCTCCCTAGTAAAAGATTGAAGAGAAACAGCATAATCAGCCTCTTGCTCTGCTGCTTGAACAAGCAAAGAGGTTTCTTCTTTTGATAAATCAAAAAAATTACCAAGCTGCTTTAAAACAACCTCTTCCTCTACTACTGCCTCTTCTTGATCAGCCCTAACCACCTCAACAAGAAGAGTAGCTGTCGCCAGCCGTAATGCATGTTCTCGTTCCTCTGTTCCTTCAACAGATTTTACAAAGTTACCAGTAATCATTTCACGCAGTCTTTTTAACATCTGAAAGCCTTATATTAAGTATCCTAATAGTTGTTCCAAAAGAAGTTGCCCACACTAATAATTAAAGCAAGTTCAACCAATTAGTCCTGATTGAGCATCTTTCAAATAGATCAAACAGACCTACGGCAAAATCATTCCTACAATGTTATACCCCACTTTATTATTCTGTCCCTTTAAATGGGGTGCTGATGAAATACAACACAAGCTGCCTTTGGTATAAAAAGCAAATAAACCATCTACTAATAGAAAATGCCCTGTAAAAACAGTTAGCTAGGCATTAACCTGAAAATCAGCCAAAAAGACAACGTCAATCAGATTCATCAAAATCCAGGGACGCGGAATTGATGCAGTATCGGAGTCCGGTTGGCTGAGGGCCATCGGAAAACACATGGCCAAGATGCGCATTGCATTTTGAACATAGCACTTCTTCCCGTGTTCTACCCTGACTATTATCCTCAGTCGTCGAAACTGCATCTTCTGCTTCAGGAGACCAAAAACTAGGCCAACCAGAACCTGAATCGTACTTTTTATCAGACGAAAATAGCATGTTATTACAACAAATACATCGATACGTGCCATCAGCCTTGTTATCGTTATACTCTCCTGTAAATGCTGTCTCAGTGCCAGCTTCCTGTGTTACTCGAAACTGTTCCTCTGTTAACTTAGCCCGTAGTTCATCTGTGACTGATTTTGATTTTATTCCCATATTTCCCCTCACTCATATCATCAGGTGGTAACTGATTATCGGTTTTTGTCACTATTTAGTCTTAGAAATTAAAAATTTTCTATTCTTTTATCTTAAAACGGATATTTTTATATTCTCAAAGAGCTTGAGCTCTTCTTTAAACTAAGCAACTTTATCTTTTATTCTATTATCTGACAGATTACCAATTCTATTTAGCAATTAAATCATTCACTCGCTGAACAAATAAAACCGGATCCTCTAAAGGCCTCCCTTCTATCAAAAATGCTTGCTCCAATAAAATCCAGGAGAGAGATTCAAACTGCTCATCCCCTTCCTTCTCCATCAGTTGCCTAACCAAAAGATGATTCGGATTAAGCTCTAATGAAGGCATAGAATCAGGAGTTTCATGCCCACTAGCCTTGAGCATCTGTCGCATTTGAAAACTTAGATCCTGCTCACCCAGTACCAGACAAGAAGCTGATTCTTTTAATCTCGAGCTAATTCGTACCTCATCAACCTTATCTTTGAGAAGACGTTTTATGCGTTTGAGCACTTCTTTTTCTTTTTTTGTTGGTTCAGCTTGAACAATTTTAGCGTCATTCTCATCATCTAACTCAAGATCTCCGCGCCCAATGTCCTTAAAAGGCTTGCCCTTAAACTCTATGAGATGCTGCATAACCCACTCATCAACACGGTCTGCAAGTAGTAAAACCTCAATCCCTCGCTCACGTAAGGATTCCAGGTGTGGGCTGTTTCTGGCTGAAGTTGGTGACTCCGCTATAAGGTAATAGATCTTGTCCTGTCCATCTGATAAAGCATCAAGATATGCATCTAATGACCGGTCCTGATCTAGCCCCTCTGAAATCGTGCTATTAAAACGCATTAATCCAGCTATTTTTTCACTATTAGACGGGTCCTCTGCCAACCCTTCCTTTACCACTGCTCCGAACTCCTTCCAAAATATTCCATATTTTTCGGGTTCTGAGTTTGAGAGCTTCTCGATCATGGTAAGACACCTCTTAGTCAGCGCATTTCTAATAGAACCAACCGTAGGATCTTGTTGCAATAATTCACGGGAAACATTTAAAGAAAGATCGCTGGAATCTACTATTCCACGCATAAATCTCAAATAAAGTGGAAGAAACTGCGTAGCTTCATCCGTGATAAAGACTCGTTGAACATAAAGCTTGATCCCCTTCGGAGATTCTCTATTCCATAGATCAAAAGGAGCGGATGCTGGAATGAACATCAAGCTTGTATATTCACGTTTCCCCTCAACCTTGTTATGACTCCATATTAATGGGTCTGTAAAGTCATGCGCTAGGTGTTTATAAAACTCTACGTACTCATCATCGTTAATTTCAGTTCTTGGTCTAGTCCATAATGCTTGAGCTTTATTA
>CEQN01185298.1_pt1 | contig 12764 bp, 6 predicted proteins | sample 427011 | NCBI WGS metagenome assembly CEQN01 (sample SAMEA2621277, study PRJEB7988) | marine metagenome | biome: marine biome (ENVO:00000447); feature: deep chlorophyll maximum layer (ENVO:xxxxxxxx); material: "saline water (ENVO:00002010), including plankton (ENVO:xxxxxxxx)" | depth 120 m
TCTCCTTTAGATTCATCTCCTTTAGATACTTCACCTTCTGTACCTTCTGTACCTTCTGTACCTTCTTCTCCTTCTAAACCTTCTTCGTCTTCTTCTTCAATTTCAATTTTAACTCTCGGTATATTTACAGATACTACACTAACCAAAGGACTATTTAATATTTCAAATTGATCATTTAATAGTTCTTCTACTTTAATACTTTTACCAAGTTGAAGTTCAGTTATATCTACTTCAATAAATGAAGGCATATTTTTCGGATAAGCCATAACAGATAATTTTCTAATTCTTATCAGAATTTTACCTCCTTGCTGAACACCAGGAGAATTTCCTATAATTTTAACAGGTATATCCATTTTAACCTTTTTATTTTTTTGTAGTTCTAAAAAGTCAGCATGAAGTATAACTTCACTAACTGGATGAAACTGTATGTCTTGAAGAATTGCGTCTTTTTCAACTCCTTCAATATTTAGCTTTACAAAATTCGCACCAGGTGTATAAACTAATTCTCTGAAAAGAATCATTGGTGCATGAAAATGAATTTGTTCATCACCTCCATAAACTACGCAAGGAACATTACCTTCCTCTCTTAATTTATTGGAATTTCTTTTACCAAGATTTGCTCTTTTATACCCTATAATCTCAATTGTTTCCATATAATTTAAATTTATCTATTAATAAAAAGTGAGCTAGTTGATTCATTTTCATGAATTTTTCTAATAGCCTTTGCAATTAACCCTGCAATGGATAACACTTTTATTTTTTTATTCCTAAATTTTAAAGGAATACTATCAGTTACAACTAATTCTTCAAGAACTGAATCCTCTAAATTTTTTTCAGCATTTCCACTTAGAACTGGATGTGAAATTAAGGCTCTAACAGATTTTGCTCCTTTTTCCATAATCACTTTTGATGCCATTGAAATTGTTCCTCCAGTATCAATGAGATCATCAATGATTATAACGTCTTTTCCTTCAACGTCTCCTATGACTTGAACGGATTTTACTTCATTTGCTTTCACTCTATTTTTATCACAAATAACAAAATCGGTTTCAAAGTATTTAGCATATTCTCTAACTCTTTCTGCTCCTCCAGCATCAGGTGAAGCAAAAATCACATCATTAAGATTCAATTTTTTAACGTAAGGAACAAATACGGAACTTCCATTTAAATGATCTAAAGGTATATCAAAAAAACCTTGAATTTGACCTGCATGTAAATCACATGATACAATTCTTGAAGCTCCAGAAGCTGTAAGTAAGTTTGCTAATAATTTTGCAGAAACAGCTATTCTAGGTTTATCTTTTCTATCTTGTCTCGCATAACCATAGTATGGTATAACAACATTTACAAATTTTGCGCTTGCTCTTTTTGCTGCATCAATCATCAGAAATAATTCCATTATATTATCTGAGCTATCGACAGTTGATTGAATTATATAAACGTCGGAGCCTCTCACTGTTTCAGTATATCTATAACTTAATTCTCCATCACTAAATTTTCCAAGTTTTCCTTTGCCTAAAGGTTTACCAAATTCAGATGCAATTTTTTTTGCCAATTCAATTGAACCACTTCCAGAAAAAATTTTAACTGTACTCATTAGTTATATTATGTTGGCTCACTAGGGCTCGAACCTAGACTCTTCTGGACCAAAACCAGACGTGTTACCAGTTACACCATGAGCCAATATGGGCTACAAAAGTAGATTTTATTTTTAATTTATTGAAATTAAAATTATGCATTTTCTTCAAGCCACATTCTAGAATTATAAAAAGGCAAAATCCAAGGTGATATTTTATCTTTTCTATCAACTGGATAATGAGCCCAATTCCACGGAAAAATAGATCTTTCTAGATGTGGCATAATGGCTAAATGTCTTCCATTATTTGAGCATATTGCAGCTGCTGCTTGCTCAGATCCATTAGGATTAGCAGGGTAATCATTATAATGAAACTTTGCAGCTATATTAACCTCTTGATTTTTAAAATTAAACTTACCCTCTCCATGAGCGGACCATATACCAAGTGAAGACCCTTCAAGATTATTTAACATTATTGAATTTGTCTTTTGAATGTCAATGGTAGAAAAAACACATTCGAATTTTTTAGAATCGTTATGTTCCATTTTAGGATGTTTATCTTTTAATTTTGGATATATTAAATCTAATTCCATCATAAGTTGACATCCATTACAAACACCTAGACTCAGTGTGTTTTCTCTTTTATAAAATTTTTCAATTGTTTCTTTTGCTATCTTATTAAACTTAAATGCTCCTGCCCAACCTTTTGCAGATCCTAGAACATCAGAATTTGAAAAACCACCAGGAAATACAAGCATATTAATATCCTCCAATGATTCTCTACCGGTAACTAAATCTGTCATATGTACATCTTTTACTTTAAAGCCAGAACTATGTAGCATATATGCCATTTCTCTTTCACTATTAATTCCTTTTTCTCTAATAACTGCTGCTTTTATTTCTCTTTTGAAATTTATTTTTGGAAAGTCACCTGAAAAATTTGATGGAAACTTAAATTTTAGTGGTTGATTTTTATAGTTTTTAAATCTTTCTAAGCTCTTGTTATTTGAGGTTTGTTCAAAGTCTAAAACAAAAGAATTTCTATACCAAGATTCTCTGAAATGATCAATATCTAAGCTTAAATGTTTGTTTTTAAATTTTATAATTAATTTTCTCTCCTCAATTGAGTGACCTAAAGAAATAAATTCTATTTTTTCATCTTTAAGTTTTTTTAATCCTTTCTTATTAATCTGAATTAGGAGCCCAGGAGATTCATTAAATAGAATTTTAATTAAATCATCTTCCATAAATCCATCTAAATTAATTTCAATGCCATTCTTTTTATTTGGGAAGTTCATCTCAAGTAAAGATGTAATTAACCCTCCTGATGAAATATCATGCCCTGATTGTATATGATTATTTAGAATAAGCTCTTGTATAACACTGAATATCTTCTTTATCTCACTAGCAGGTTTTGTATCTATTACTGTGCTACCTACAGAAGATAATGTCTGAAAAAATGATGATCCCGTTAAATTTAATCCTTTACAGAAATTGATATATATTAATTCAGAAAATTTATCTGGTATTAAATTAGGTTTAACTACTTTATTAATATCAGAAACTTCAGAAACTGCTGAAATTATTACCGTTCCAGGGGAAAGAACTTTTAATCCATCATTATATTTTTGAGTCATTGATAATGAATCTTTACCAGTCGGAATATTTATACCTAGTTCAATAGCAAAATCACTAATTGAACTAACTGCATTATAAAGTCGAGTATTTTCACCTGGATTATTTGCTGGCCACATCCAATTTGCGCTTAAAGAAACATTAGAAAGACCATTTTTTATTGGAGCCCAAATTATATTTGTTAGAGACTTTAATATAGAGTATTTAGCACCTATTTTTTCATCTGATAAAGACACAATTGGAGAAAATCCAACAGTTGTAGCAATTCCCTTATTTGAATTAAAGTCGAGAGCCATTATCCCTAAATTGTTTAATGGTAATTGGATTTCTCCCACTGTTTGTTGTAATGCGACTCTCCCTGTAACACATCTGTCAACTTTATTTGTTAACCAATCCTTACAAGAAACAGATTCAAGGGTAAGAACATTCTCAAGATACTTAACTAATAAATTTTGATAATAGTTGGGATTGATATAATCATATTTTTTTGTCTCATCTTCAATAATTGTTTTTGGGGAAGAACCAAAAAAATCATCTAAACCTAAATCAATAGGTTTTATATCTTCTTTACCACTAAAAACTAGTTGTTTATTTTCTTTAACAAAACCAACATGATAAATTGGTGCTCTTTCTCTTTCGGCTATATTTTTTACTTTTTTAAAATCTTCCTTTCTTATTACTAGACCCATTCTTTCTTGTGACTCATTTCCAATAATTTCTTTTTCTGATAATGTTGGATCTCCAATAGGTAATTTATTAATATTTATTTCACCACCAGTTTCTTCTAATAATTCTGATAAACAATTAAGATGACCACCTGCACCATGATCATGAATAGATAGAATAGGGTTATTTATTTCTTCTCCTAATGCTCTAATTACATTCGCAACTCTTTTTTGCATTTCAGGGTTTGATCTTTGTACAGCATTAAGTTCAATTTTATTTTTAAATTCTCCTGTGTTAACGGATGAAACAGCACCACCTCCCATTCCAATTCTATAATTATCTCCACCAAGAACAACTACATAATCTCCATCTTTAATTTTTTTCTTTTTTGACTCTTTTTCTTTGCCAAAACCAATTCCTCCTGCTAACATAATAACTTTATCATATCCCAGATTACGTTGCTTTTCAGAATGCTCAAATGTTAAAATACTTCCATTTATAAGAGGTTGACCAAATTTATTTCCATAATCACTTGCTCCATTTGATGCTTTAATTAAAATATCTTTTGGATTTTGATATAACCATTCTTTTTTTATTTGATTTTTTTCCCATGACTTAGAATTAGTAGTTCTAGGATATGATGTCATATAAACTGCTGAACCAGCTAAGGGAAAGCTAGCTTGACCTCCTGCCATCCTATCCCTTATTTCTCCTCCAGATCCAGTAGCAGCTCCACTAAATGGCTCAACTGTTGTAGGGAAATTATGTGTTTCAGCTTTTAAAGAAATTGAGGATTTTGTTTTTCTTTTTATATAATAGTCAGGTCTATCTTTTAATTCTGTCGTAAATAACTCAATTTCAGGTCCTGATATGAAAGCAACATTGTCTTTATAAGCAGAAATTAAATTTTTAGAATTTTTTTTAGAGGTATTTTTAATCATTTGAAATAGACTAGAATCCATCTTTTCGCCATTTAAAACAAATTCTCCATTAAATATTTTATGTCTACAGTGTTCTGAATTTACCTGTGAAAAACCAAATACTTCACTATCAGTAAGTTTTCTATTTAACCTTTTACTTACTTCATTCAAATATTCTATTTCTTCTTTACTTAGTGCTAAACCTTCTTCCTGATTATATTCTTTAAGATCATTAATAAAAATTACATTTTCTGGTTTTTTTGTAACCTTGAAAATATTTTGATCAGGATCAGAATAATTATATTCAGTCATAGGATCAAATGAATCTTTATCTTTATATAGAATTTCGATTCTTATAATCCCATCTATTCCAACATTTTTTGTTATTTCCACCGCATTAGTACTCCATGGAGTGGTCATTTCTTTAAGAGGTCCAATAAATGAACCAATTAATTTTTTTTTATTTAATAAAGTAGAATCACCAAATAGCCAATTAAGTTTACTAATATTTTTCTTTTCAAGATTTATATCATGCTCAACCGCAAAAAAATAATTTGATGATTTTTTAAAAAATGAGATCATTTGAATTTATAAGGAACAAAAATAATTTTTTTTATAACATATTCTTATCTGAAAAGAAAAAATGAAAAATAATTAAACTTTTTTTCTATGTTTGCGTTGGAAACTAAAAATAACAAAATAGTTTCCTTGGTTTTTATATGAGTATAAAATTAAATATTGTAGAAAAAGCTGATTCACTTTTTAGAACATACGGAATAAGAGGTGTCACAGTAGATGACATTTGTAATGCTTGCGGTATTTCAAAAAAAACAATTTATAAGCATTATTCTGACAAATATGCATTAGCAAACAAATCTTTAGAATATCATTATGATAAACTTTTCAAAGAAATTAATTCAATAGTTAAGAATTCATCTAATGCAATAGAAACTTTTTTTAAAATTTCAATGCACTTTAGGGAAACATTAAATGATATAACTCCGTCTTTCGTACATGATTTAAAAAAGTTTCATCCAAAACTTCATAAGATTCATGAGAAATCTAAAGAAAAACTTTTTGTGAAAACATTACAGAACGTTATAAAAAATGGAAAGGATGAGGGCTTAATTAGATCTGAAATTAATGAGGATATAATATCAAAACTTAGAATTGAGATGATTGAGTCTGGATTTAATCAAGATGTTTTTCCTCAAAAAGAGTATGATTATATGAATATACAAATTATATCATTTGATCTTTTTTTACGAGGAGTAGTTACAAAGAAAGGTCTTGAAGTCTATGAAAAAACTTTAACATCGTTCAAACCATGAATTATATCTTAATTTTAATATATGTTTTCTTTTCTTTTCTTTCTTTTTCCCAAGAAAGAAAATTATCATTAAAAGAATGTATACAATTAGCCACTGAAAATAATGAGAACCTAAAAAACTCAAAGTTAGAGGAAAGAATTTCTAAGGCTCTTTCAAGAGAATACCTTTCTATTGGATTACCTCAAATTAACCTTGATGGTGGATTAAAATATAATCATGATGTACCAAAAAGTTTAATTGATATAAGTAGGTTTATGCCTGGAGTACCTGAGGGAACTGAGCAGGAAGTTCAATTTGGTCAAGCATATGATGGGAGGGTTGATTTATTCATTAATCAGATGATTTTTAATGGCTCTTATTTTGTTGGATTATCTGCAGCTAAAGAATTAGTCAGATTATCAGAAAAGTTAACTAGAAGAGATGAAATAGATATAAATGTATCTGTTCAGAAAGCTTTTTATACTGTATTAAATACAAAATCCAGGATTGAATTAGTTAATATTAACCTAGAAAGACTTCAAGACTTGTTAAAAGAAACTACTCAATTATATCAAAATGGATTTATTGAAAAATTAGATGTAGATAGAATTCAAGTTGCATATAATAATTTAAACAGTGAAAAAATAAAAGCTGATAGACTTTATGAATTGAGTAAAGAGATTTTGAATTTTCAAATAGGATTACCGGTAGGAACTAATATTCAATTAATTGGAAGTTTATCTGAGGATATAGTTAATGATTTCTCATATAATTTGACTGACTTTGATTATTCTAAAAGAATTGAGTATTCAATACTACAGACAGATAAAAATTTGAAATTTTATGATTTAAAAAATAATAGATCACAGTATTATCCACAGATTTATGCAAATTATAATTATGGCTATAATACTTCATCATCTAATTATGATTTATTTTTTGAATCAGATAGATGGAAAAGTTTTGGAACACTTGGTTTGAAAATTATTGTACCAATATTTGATGGTTTTTTAAAAAGAAGTAAAATAAATCAATCAAAATATAAAATAGAACAAGTTGAGAATCAGATGATGTTTTTAGAAAGATCTATAAATCTTCAAATAAATCAATCAATTATCAATTATGAAAACACTAAAGAATCCTTAACTATATCAAAACAAAATCTTGAATTGGCTCAAAATGTCTATAATGCTACTGAAAGAAAATATAAAGAAGGTGTAGGGTCAAATTTAGAATTAATTGATTCAAATAACTCTCTAAAAATAGCTCAAAATCAATATTATAATTCACTTTATGAGTCAATTATTGCTTCTATTGATATTAAAAAAACTCTTGGAACTTTATTAAATAATTAATTATGAAAAAAATATTATTTGTCTTCCTATTCTTAACCCTTTCATGTGAAAATAGTAATCTTGAAAATAAAAAAAAGAAACTTGATGGACTTAAAAACTCCTTGGTTGAGACATACTCAGAAATAGAAAGACTCGAAAAAGAAATTATATTATTAGATTCAACTTTTATTCAAAAGAACTATGAACTTGTTTCAGTTTCTAAATTAGAAAAAAAATCTTTTATAAATGAAATAGAATTAAGAGGTAATATTGAATCAAGAAAAAACGTTATAGTTGTTCCAGAAGTTATTGGTAAATATGTAAATATTAATGTTATAGAAGGTCAATATGTAGATAAAGGAACTCAATTAGCAAAAATTAATTCAGATATATTTGACAATAACTTGAATGAAATTAAATCAAATTTAGATCTTATAAAGACAATCTTTGAAAGACAATCTAATCTTTGGGAAAAAAATATAGGTTCAGAAATTGATTACTTGAGAGCAAAATCAAATTATGAGTCCATTAAGAGTAGGTATAATGCAACAAGATTACAAAAATCAAAGTTTGAAGTTATAGCTCCTTTTTCTGGAGTAATTGATGAAGTAAATGTTAAGGTTGGTGAAATGGCTTCTCCATCGGTGCCTTCTTTTAGAATACTTAATGATAGTGAATATTTTTTAAGCGTTGATATATCTGAGGGTTATATCAATTCATTTTCTATAGGAGATTCAGTTAAAGTTATTTCAGATGACGGAAATATTATTAACTCTAATATTATTTCAATTTCTAAAGTTATTAATCCAGTTAATAGAACCTTCAATATTGGCATTGAAATTCCTAAAGAGTTATTAGATCAAATAAAGCCAAATCAGATTTTAAATACCCTTTTGATTGATTACCAAAATGATGATGCAATATCAGTCTCTTCAAATATAATTTTTAATGATGAAAGAGGAAGTTATGTGTTTATTGTTAATGATTTTGATGGTGAAATGATAGCAAGGAAGGTACCTGTATTAACTGGAAAATCATTTAAATACAAAACAGAAATTTTATCTGGATTAACTGGGGATGAATTAGTTATTGATAAAGGTTCGACTGAAGTTATGGATGGTACTTACATAAAAATTAAAGAGTAATATTAATGCAAAATAAAAGCGAAGATAAAGTTATTAAACAGTTTGGTCTTTCAAACTTCTCTCTAAAGAATAGAATAACAGTTGTATTAATTTTTATTTTATTAGTTATTCTTGGAGTTGGCGCTTATAATAATTTGCCAAAAGAAAGTTATCCAGAAGTAGAGCAATCTACTGTTTTTGTAGGAACACCTTATCCTGGAAATTCACCAACAGATATTGAAAACCTTATTACTAGGCCAATTGAAAAAGAAATAAATACCATCTCTGAAATTAAAGAAATCAGGTCTAATTCAATTCAGGGATTTTCTACAATAGTTGCTGAATTTGTTTCTGGAACTAATATTGAATATGCTAAATCTAAAATAAAAGATGCAGTAGATAAAGCTAAAATTAATTTACCATCTGATCTACCTAGAGAATCTGATGTTTATGAAATTAGCTTTTCTGATTTTCCTGTTATGAGTGTTACTCTTTCTGGAGAATATACAATAGAAAAATTAGAGTCCTATGGTGAAATTCTTAAAGACGAACTTGAAAAAATCTCAGATGTATCTAATGTAGAAATTGCTGGTGTTGAAGAGAAAGAAATAGCAATAATGGTTAATCCATTTGAATTAGAAGCTAGGAACTTATCTTTTTCTGATATTGAAAATGCGATCAAGTATGAAAATATTTCAGTTTCTGGAGGTAATCTATTAGAAAATGATACGAGGAGATCTGTTAGATTAATTGGGGAATTTAAAGAAATAGATGATATTGAAAATATAATTATTTCAACTAAAAATGATAGAGCTGTTTTTTTAAAAGATGTTGCAGATGTAAAGTTTGGCTACAAGGAAATAGAGAGCTATACAAGATTGTCCGGTAAACCTGTTGTTTCAGTTGATGTTTCAAAAAGATCTGGAACAAATTTACTTCTTCTTAATGATAAGGTCAATGATGCTATAAGTGAAGTAAAAAATTATATACCAAGTGACGTCAATATAATTATTGTAAATAATCAATCCCAAAATACTAAAGAGCAGGTTAGTACTTTAGAAAATAGTATTTTCAGTGGAGTAATTTTAGTTGTATTGGTACTTATGTTCTTTTTAGGAGTAAGAAATGCATTATTTGTAGGGCTATCAATCCCACTTTCAATGTGTATATCATTCATCATACTACAATTATTTGGAATTACAGTAAATATGATGATTCTGTTTTCTCTTGTTATATCATTGGGACTACTTGTAGATAATGGTATTGTTGTTACAGAAAATATTTATAGGTTTTTAGAAAAAGGATATTCTAAAATTGAGGCTACAAAATTAGGGATTGGAGAAATTGCTTTACCAATAATTACTTCTACAGCGACAACACTTGCTGTATTTGTTCCTTTGGCATTTTGGCCTGGTCTTACTGGCAAATTTATGAGTTATTTGCCTATAGGAATTATTGTGACCCTTATTTCATCACTTTTTGTAGCTCTTGTTATCAATCCTGTGATGATTTCATATCTAATGAAAATTGAAGATAATAAAGGTAAAGATTTTAAAAAATATGTTCGAAATGTCCTCCTATTATCATTTATAGGTTTTGTCTTTATATTATTTGGGATCTACTGGATTGGAAATATTCTTATTTTTATCTCTTTATTTATACTTTCAAACTATTATGTGTTTGTTCCTCTTTCAAAAATATTTAGAGAAAAATATCTTAAAATATTAGAAAATAGATACAGTAAGTTTCTATCCTATTTACTAATTGGAAAAAAACCATATTTTGTATTATTATCAGCAATTTTTTTACTTTTTGGAACATATCAATTATTACAATTATATCCACCAAAAATTTTATTTTTCCCTGAAAATAGACCAAATTATATCAATGTGTTTTTAGAATTACCAGTTGGAACAGATATAGATGAAACAAATAAGTTCACTAAAATTATTGAAAATGAGGTTAACGAGTCAACTTCGGATTATTCAGATATTATAGAAAGTATTGTAACTTATGTTGGACAGAGAACATTAAATGAAAATGATCCATCCGCCCTAGGAATGAGGGATACACCTAATAGGGCAAGAATAAATATTAATTTTTTTGAATTTGAAAAGAGAAATGGAATTAATACTATAGATGTTTTAGAAAAATTAAGAAAAGATATTAATCAATATCCTGGAGTAAGTATCACTTATGGTAAAGATAGAAAAGGCCCACCAGTTGGAGGAGAAATTAGTATTCAGGTAAAAGGTCCTGATTTTCAAGAGTTAATATCTCAAGTTGAAAATATGAGAAAATATATAAATGAATCTAATATACCTGGAATTGAAAAATTAGGATTAGACCTTTCAACTAGAAAGCCTGAGTTATTAATTGATTTTGATAGAGATAGATTAAGAAGGTATGGTTTATCAACCGGTATGTTGGCAAATGAGCTAAGGACATCATTATTTGGAAAGGAAATATCTAAATATAAAATAGGGGAGGATGAATATAAAATTCAGTTAAGGTTAGCTGATGAATTCAGATATGATATAAATACCTTATTAAATAAAAATATTACTTTTAGAAACCAGTCAAATGGTAGAACTTACCAAGTTCCTATTAGTTCTTTTGCTTCTATGAAAATGTCAAATACTTTTAGTTCTGTCAAAAGAAAAGATTTAGATAAAGTAATTACAATTTCATCGAATGTAATTTCTGGATATAATCCAACTGAGGTAAATTCTAAGATAGATATGGTGCTAAAAAACTATCCTTTACCAAATGGTTATTCTTATAAATTTGGTGGTGAACAACAAGAACAAGAAGAAGAAATGGCATTTTTATCAAATGCATTTATGATTGCTTTATTTTTAGTTTTTATAATTATTGTTGCTCAGTTTAACAAAATTATAACACCTCTTATTATTATGTCATCCATAATATTAAGTACAATAGGTGTGTTTCTAGGTCTATTAATATTTAATATGGATTTCGTGGTTGTCATGACTATGATTGGTGTTATTTCTCTTATAGGAATTGTTGTTAATAATGCTATTGTACTTATAGATTTTATCGAATTAAATAGAAAAAGAAAAATGATAGGAAAAAAAATTCATTTATCTGTAGATGAAGTTATGGAATGTATTACAGAAGCGGGTAGGACTAGATTAAGACCAGTTATTCTTACTGCTTTAACTACTATTTTAGGTTTAATGCCTCTTGCAATTGGAATGAACTTTGATTTTGTAAGTTTTTTTAAATACTATGAGGTTAATTTCTATTTAGGAGGAGATAATATGGTATTTTTTGGCCCTATAGCTTGGGCAATTATTTTTGGCTTATCATTTGCAACTTTTCTTACATTATTAGTTATTCCTTCTATGTATTTAATACAAGTTAGATTAAATAGATACTTAGGTATATCATAATGGAAAGAACTATTTTCTTATTTCTCTTTACAATCATATCAGTCCTTCTTGACTTATATTTTTATCAAATAATAAAAAAATATAGGATTATATCTTGGTTAAAACCTCTTTTTTATGTTTACTGGTTATTTACTGTAGTTACTGTAACAAATTTATTTATATACGCTCTTGGTATCAATCTAGGATTTTATTTTAAGGCAATAATATTTAATATGATAATAGGAAACTTTATTTCAAAGCTAGTTGCATTACCTTTTATATTAATTGATGATTTAAGAAGATTTATAATTTATATTTTTAGAAATAAAATAAAAAAATCATCAAATAAAATATCAAGATCTAAATTTCTTAGTATAACAGCTTCGCTAGCTTATGGTCTTCCAATAACCTCTCTTACATATGGTATCCTATCTAATAATGTGTATGATTATAGAGTCAAAAGAAGAAAAATATCTTTTAAAAATTTACCATCTGCTTTTGATGGCATTAAAATATGTCATATTTCAGATATTCACGTAGGTAGCCTAAAGAACAGGGTAGCTGTTAGAGGTGGTTTTGATATGATTCTAAATGAAAAACCAGATGTTATTTTTTTTACAGGTGATTTAGTTAATGATAAGGCAGAAGAACTAAAAGGATGGGGGGATGATCTCTCAAAAATAAAAGCTCCTCTTGGTGTCCATAGTGTCCTTGGAAATCATGATTATGGAGAATATACATCATGGAAAAGTGAAAGTCAGAAAATTAAAAATTTTAATGATTTAATTAAAGGTCAAAAAGAAT
>CEQN01211513.1_pt1 | contig 12751 bp, 14 predicted proteins | sample 427011 | NCBI WGS metagenome assembly CEQN01 (sample SAMEA2621277, study PRJEB7988) | marine metagenome | biome: marine biome (ENVO:00000447); feature: deep chlorophyll maximum layer (ENVO:xxxxxxxx); material: "saline water (ENVO:00002010), including plankton (ENVO:xxxxxxxx)" | depth 120 m
GATAAAGTCCTTGAGAATAAATCAGCATTTGGGGAATGGATTAGTTCAATGATGTTTGCAATTATTGCTGCAACTCTTGTTCATACATATTTTATTCAACCCTTTATTATCCCTACAGGTTCGTTGGAAAAATCCTTACTAATCGGAGATTTTTTATTTGTTAGTAAGTTTCACTATGGTGCCAGACTGCCTACAACTCCTATTGCTTTGCCAATGGTTCATGATACAATTCCAATTATCAAAACTAGATCATATCTAAAAAAGCCTCAATTACCATTCTATCGACTTCCAGGTCTTCAAAAAATTAAACGAAATGATATTGTTGTTTTTAATTGGCCAGCTGACACAGTTAGACAATTTTTTGTAAGAGAAAAGGGAGTTAGAAAGCCAATTGATAAAAAATCAAATTATGTTAAAAGATGCTTAGGAATCGCAGGAGACACACTAGAGATTCGTGATGGAATTGTATATATAAATAACTTACAAAATACACTACCTGAGTGGGCTAAAATTCAACACACCTATACTATTTATAATAATAATGGTGTTTCATCAAGAAAATTAATACAATGTGGAATAGAGGATTTTGAAAGAGTATATTCAATTAAAAACATTACTCAGAGTTCTTTTGACGCGCTTATCCCATATATAACTGGAAGAAGAGGCAATACTGTTGAAGATTTTTCTGTCATTACAAATTCTAGAGGATTACCTTTAGATTTAGTTAAAAATTTAGGCTTAGTAATTTCTGAGTTGATTCCAAAAAAGAAGATAATTAATTCTACTTATGAGAATGTTTTAAAATTTCAAAAGTCAGTAGAACATGATAGCATTATAAGAAATGTTTCAATGACTAGAACTCCTAATGAAAATTTTTTTCCAAATAGAATATCTTACGATTGGAATGAAGATAATTTTGGACCAATAACAATTCCCAAAAAGGGAGCAGAAATTGTATTAAATAATAAAACATATCCTTTGTATAAAAAAATTATTGAAGAATATGAAGGCAACAAAGTAATTAGAAAGAACAATAATTTTATAATAAATGATATTAAAAAGAAATCATATACATTCAAAGAAAACTACTATTGGATGATGGGGGATAATAGGCACAGATCAGAAGACAGCAGAGTCTGGGGTTTTGTTCCTGAAAATCATATTATGGGTAAACCTGTTTTTATTTGGATGAGTATAGACGGATTCAATGATGGATTTAAAAATTGGAAAATTAGATGGAATAGAGTTTTTTCTATTGTTAATGGTGAAGGAGATAGAAAATCATACTTACCTCACTTTTTAATCTTTATATTTTTATGGCAGATTTTAGTGATTATTATAAGATTTCTGAAGAAAAGAATTACATGAAAACAATAGCTCCAGCATACTTTCCACCAATTAGCTTTTTTAAAAAAATAATAAATCATGATTCACTTTTTATTTATTCTAATAGTAATTACCAAAAACAATCATACAGAAACAGATGTATAATATGCAACTCAAATGGTCGCCAAAACTTAATAATCCCAATTAATCACAAAAAAAAACATAAGAAATACAAAGATGTAGTTATTCATTATGATAATGCATGGCAAAAAAATCACTGGAAATCTTTAGAATCTGCCTATAAGTCATCACCCTTTTTTGAATACTATAAAGATGAACTTAGCGATTTTTTTTTTAAAAAACACACATTTTTATTTGAATTAAATTATAATATATTAATTAAGGTTTTTGACTTTTTAGAGCTTACAATAGACATTAAAGAAACTGATCAAGAAAATGATTTTGAGGAAATTGAAAAATTATTAGATCCAAAAAAAAAATTAATTGAATTTACTAGCTATAATCAGGTTTTTCGAGATAAAAATAATTTTGAAACTGACTTGACTATACTTGATGCACTATTTAATATAGGTCCTGAAACTTCAGATTATATTAAAAATTTATAACTTTTAATTTATTTATCACCTGCCTTAAATAAAGTTTCTTTTTCTAATTTAGTTAAACTATCATATCCAGATTTAGAAATCTTATCCAAAATATTATCTATTTCTTCTTGATTTATTTGACTACTGTTTGTGGTATTAGATTTATTTTTTTTGGATTTATAAACTTTTCTTAACCTTTGTTTTAAAAATAATTTTATTATTGATTTCCAAAGACGCTCAAAAGACAAACCAATATCAATTCCACGAGATAAATTATTAGCATATAAAAAACCAAGTAAAGCTCCGCCTAAATGAGATATTCTTCCACCTGCATTGCCATAAGGAATCATAACTAAATCAATTGCTACAAGAAATATCCCAATATATTTAAGCTTTAAATTAAAAAAAATTAATCTTATTTCAGTTTCAGGAGTATATGTGCAAGTAAAAATTAAAACTGCCATAACACCAGCAGATGAACCAATCATTGATGGAAAAGCACCATTAAAAGCTGGAAAAATTAGATAACTTATAACAAAAGTAATTCCTCCAAAAATCACACCCAAAAAATATATATTAATAAAAGTATCTTTTTTAAAAAGATTTAAAAAAATAGAACCTGAATAATATAGAATTAACATATTCCAAAATAAATGCGAAATCCCACTATGAAAAAAAGAGTAAGTCAATAATGTCCATGGTCTAAACATGATAACAGAAATCCTTGGTGAGAGCTCAATCCATGAACTAAGGTTTCCAATTGGAAAATTAAAAAGAAAAAAAAATGTATTTAATATAAATGGAATAAAAAAACACAAAACATTAATTATTATTATTTTTTCTGAAATTGAAAAAGAATAATATTTATTTGTTATGCCTTTCCATGTATTCATTAGTCCCATCTATTATTATTAAACTGATTTTTTTTCCAATATTGAAACATTATAAATCCGGTTAAAGCTCCTCCCACATGAGCAAAATGTGCTATTGGACCTATAGAATAAGAGGAAAAACCAAAAAAAACATCTGCAGCAATTAGTATTGGAACTAAAAATTTAGCCTTAATAGGAATTGGAGGAAATAATAACATTAAATGAGTATTTGGAAACAACATAGCAAAAGCCACTAAAACACCATATAATGCCCCTGAAGCACCAACTAAGACTGAGTTAAATGCTGAAAATGCACTTTGTAGTGATCTAACATCTAATGAATTAATAATATTGGAGGGGAGTCTCGAAGAAATATAAAACTCTGAAATAATTGATTTATCAGTATTTAAAGTTATAAATAATTCATTAGCTTGATAAATCTGAAAATAATATAATATCATTTGTAAAGCAGCCGCTCCAAGACCAGTTGATAAATAAAAAAAAATAAATTTATTTTTACCCCAAATTTGCTCAATGGGAGTTCCAAACATCCACAGGCCAATCATATTAAATAAAATATGAGAAAAATCTCCATGCATAAACATATGAGTAATTATCTGCCAATATTTAAACTTCGGAGAGTCATAATAATGTAAAGCGAATAAATCATATGTGAAATCTCCTATAACTAAAGTAGCTAGAAAGAAAATACTATTTATAATTAAAAGATGTTTTACAGTCTCTGAAGCTGCTCGCATTAATTGATTTTTTTATTTATTTCAGATTCATCTAAATTAACTAAAATTGGGCGATTAAATGGTGAGAGGTTTTTTTCCTTGCATGTAAACAATGAAGCTAGTAGCTTATGCTGTTCTTCTATGCTTAAAGTTTTTCCATTTGGAATTGCCATTGCTTTAGATAATTGTTTAGAAACAGAATCTGCCTGACTAAATCCATTATATTTTATTTCATTAGAAAACAAATTATCAAATAAGTTTTCAAGTTGATTTTTATCAAATAAGATAGGGATTGAAGTGAAATTAATTATTTTGGAAGATTCATCTATATTAAATTCGAACCCCATCGCTTGAAGCGTCTTCTTGTTTTGATTAAAAAAAATCACCTCCTGAGCGTTAGTTGATATCTTAAATGGAAATAAAACACTTTGACTATGAGTTTTTTTTGAAGATAGATTTGATAATAGTTTTTCATAAATTACTCTTTGATGAGCTCTTTTTTGATTAATTATCATCAGTCCTGAGGGTAATGCGGTAACCAAATACTTTTTAAATAATTGAAAAACTTTAGTATGGGTTGGATTAAAATCCAAATTATCTCCTTCAATTACCTTATTAGTAATTTCAGATTCAAATTCAATTTGGCTATTATTTTGATTAGATTCAAAAGAATAAGAACTCAAATTATTTTTGAAAGGATTAAAATTCGAATTAACAGAAATCTTTGGACTTGAAGGGTCTTTTTCTTTAAAAGAATAAGGAGTCTCCATAGAAGAATCTTTCTCAAAATCTAGAGTTGGAGAAACTTGAAAAATTCCCAAACTATGCTTTATTGATGATCTAAGAATTGCATACAAACTTTGTTCATCTTCGAATTTAACCTCAGTTTTAGAGGGATGAATATTTATATCAATTTTTTTTGGATTTACGTGTAGGAAAATAAAATAGCCAGGATAATATTTAGGAGATAATAATCCATCAAAGGCAGATTTTACTGAGTGATTTAAAAATGGACTTTTTATATACCTATTATTAATAAAAAAAAACTGATTTCCTCTTGATTTTCGAGCCCCAGAAGGTTTAATTATAAACCCAGTAATTTTAACAACTGGAGTATCTTCTTTGATAGGAACTAAAAAATTTGAGACCTTATGTCCAAAAATGGATGAAATTCTTTTTCTTAAGTTAGTTTTTTTTAAAACAAATATTTCTTTACCATTTTGAATAAAAGAAAAATTTAATTCTGGGTGTGCAACTACAACCCTATTAAATTCTTCAATTATATGCTTAAGTTCAACTGAATCAGATTTAAGAAAATTTCTTCTAGCAGGTATATTAAAAAATAAATTTCTAACCGAAAATGAAGTTCCAATAGGTGCTGCTTTATAATCTTCACTTAAAATTTCATTGCCCTCAATTTTGATTGATTTTGCAATTGAATCTTTTGCTGTCCTTGATATGGTTTCCACATGGGAAATAGCCGAAATAGAAGATAAAGCTTCACCTCTAAATCCTTTTGTTTTAAGATTAAATAGATCTTTAGCGGTCTTTAACTTGGATGTGGAATGTCTTTGGAAAGCTAAAGCAAGGTAGTTGTTAGCAATTCCCCTACCATTATCTATAACCTGAACAAGAGTTTTTCCGGAATCTTTTATAACTAGATCAATTTTAGTTGCACCAGCATCAATTGAATTTTCTAGGAGTTCTTTTACAATAGAAGAAGGCCTTTGAATCACTTCTCCAGCAGCAATCTGATTTGCTACATGGTCAGGTAATAATTTTATCACATCTTTAGTCATAAATTTTTAAAGATTTTTATATCAAAATCTATAACATATAAAAAACAAAAAAGCAAAAAAAGAATTATAATAATTAATGTTGGTGTAATAGATCTATTACTTTTGGTTCTCATTTTCATTCTTGCCTCATTCCAAGAATGTCCAAAATCATTTTTGTTATAAGCATCACTATAAGTGTTAAATTTTGAATCCAAATCGTAAAAATTAATACCCTCTTTACCCTTATAATATCTAGGAGTATAGTTGTAACGTTTATTTTTTCTTAATTTAAATAGTTTCGAAATCAAAATTTTGAATTATTTAGCAAGTTTAAATATAGTTTAAATTATAAGTAATATCTATTTAAGATTACCCATTTTTAATGCTGTTATTGCAGCTTCAACACCTTTATTTCCATACTTCCCTCCGCTTCTATCTCTTGCCTGAGAAATATTATTATCTGTTAAAACGCATAAAATAACTGGGCATCTTCCGATTGAATTTAAATTAGATATTCCATTAATAACAGCTTGAGAAATAAAATCAAAATGTTTTGTTTCTCCTTTAATAATACTTCCAATCACAATAACAACATTAAACTCTTTAGATTGAGCATATTGAGCACAATAAACCAATTCAAAACTTCCAGGAGCATTATAGCGGGAAATGTCAGATTCTTGAACATTATGTTTTAATAAAGTAACCCTAGCACCTTTATATAAATTTTCAGTTATTTCAGAATTCCATTCAGAAACAATTATAGCAAATTTAAGACCTTCTCCATCAGGGACATTTGAGGACTTATAATTTGAAAGATTTTTTTGCAAAGATGACATTAATTAGTATTTTCTAACCGTCCAATCTGAACATCTACCAGCTTAGCTTCTGAAACTTCAGGAAACTCTTGTTTAATTCTTTTAAAAAACTCTATTGCTTTTGATTTTTTACCAATTACCGCACCCATCATTCCTGCTTTATATAAATACTTTGGTGTACTGTAGCTATTGTTGCTGGATTTAAACGCTTTTATATAATAGTCAAAAGCATCTTGATTTTGACCTAATTCTGCAAATGCATCTCCAATTGCTCCTTTTGCTAGAGCACTTAACATTATATCATCAGAATCAAATTGATCTAAATACTTTATAGCGTTTTGATAATCCTTAATATTTAAATAAGACATACCCGCACTGTAAGTAGCTAATTTTGAAGCAGGCGTTCCACTATAATTATCTATAATATCTAAGAAACCATATCTTCCTTCACCACCATTTAATGCTCTTTTATATAGAGAATCAGAATTTGAACTATTTAATGCTATTTCAAAGTAGTATTGAGCCTGATTTAATTCACTTATAGCCTCAGTTGCTCTTGGCTCATTAATAAACTTTTCATACCCTAAATATCCTAATGTAATAGTAACGACCGCCCCAACTAAAACTAAAATATGATTTTGGTATTTTGCTACAACTGACTCTGTTTTACTTGCTGTACTATCAAGAGTTTCAAAAACTTCAGCAGTTGCACTTGACTCTAATCTGTTTTGGTTAGAATTCGCTTTATTAGATCTTTTTTGTCCACGTTTTTGATAAGTAGCCATTTTTTAAATTTTGCTTTCAAAAATAGCTATTTTTTATGAGTATTAAAATCTATTTAACAATACTTATAAAATTGAAGATTTTATTAAATAGACTGTTATATTTGTTAGTATGCGTATCAACGAATTAACATTAATAAATTATAAAAATCTAGATTCAGAATCTTTTGTTTTTAAATCATCAATTAATTGCTTTGTTGGATATAATGGTGTTGGAAAATCAAATATTCTTGACTCAATATATCATTTAGCTTTTGGTAAAAGCTATTTCAATCCTACTTCAGTTCAAAATATAAAATTTGATAAAAGTTTTTTTGTTTTGGAAGGATCATTTAAAATCAAATCAAGAGTTGAAAAAATAAATTGTAGCTTCAAAAAAGGACAAAAAAAAATTTTAAAAAGAAATAACAAGGTTTATTCTAAAATTTCAGATCATATAGGGTTAATACCCCTAGTTATGATTTCTCCTGACGATATAGATCTAATTAATGAAGGAAGTATTTATAGAAGAAAATTTATTGACAGTATTTTAGGTCAAATTCATCAAAATTATCTAGTAGATCTTATTAGTTACAACAAGGTATTAAATCAAAGAAACTCATTGCTAAAATATTTTGCATTTAATCATACCTATGATCAAAAAACTATTGATATATATAACGATCAACTACAAAGCTTAAGTTTACCCATTTTTGAAAAAAGAAAAAACTTTATGGAAACTTTTTCTCCTCTATTTGAAAAAAGATATAAAGCATTAAATAGAAATACTGAAAAAGTAGAAATAAGTTACATTAGTGCTCTGGAAAAAAACTCTTTATTAGAGTTGTTGAATGAATCATTAAATAGAGATAAATCTTTTCAATATACTACACAAGGGATTCATAAAGATGATTTGGACTTTTTAATTCATGGAAAACCAATTAAAAAATTTGGTAGTCAAGGACAAAAAAAAACATTTTTAATTGCTTTAAAAATTGCCCAATTCGATTATTTAAGAAAAGAAAAAGGCTTATCACCAATTATATTATTAGATGATATTTTTGATAAACTTGATCAACATAGGGTTACAAGCTTACTGAAGTTAATGATTGAAGAGGGATTTGGTCAAATATTTATAACTGATACCCACGAACAAAGAACCCTTGATGCTCTTAAATCTGTCAAGTCAGATTTTGAAATATTCAAGATTATTTGATTTTTTTTATCAGTATGGAATTTTTATAATGAATCCATTGTGGATTTATTCAGTACTTCACTAATTTTAAAATTCTAAACAAAATTGTTACTATAAGAATCAACTCAAACTAAATGAATAAAAGAAAATTTGATATTCAAAAACTTTCAGAAGTTTTAAATGATTTTTCAAATCATAGACCTATTGCTAAGGGACTAGAAGTAATCAAGATAAATGAACTTTGGAAAAAGGTAATGGGGAAAAATATTGATGCCTATACAAATAAAGTAAAGTTTGAAAAAGATGTTCTATATGTTAAAATTAATAGCGCTTCACTTAGAGAAGAACTTAGTTTTGAAAAAAATAAAATAATTAAACTGTTAAATAACGAATCTAATACCAGTGAAATTAAAAAAATTATATTTCATTAAAAATTTCACGATTTGAAAAATGAAAGCTAGACTCAATAAACGCATTTTGATCAGAGTCTGAACCATGGATTGCATTTTCTCCAACAGATTTAGCAAACATATTCCTAATTGTTCCTTCAGCAGCTTCTTCAGGATTAGTAGATCCAATCAATGTTCTAAAGTCATCTACAGCATTTTCTTTTTTTAACACCATAACTACTACAGGTCCTCTTGTAATAAATTTAACTAAATCATTAAAAAAAGGTTTTTCACTATGAATAGAGTAAAAAGATTTAGCATCACGATTAGTCAATTGAGTAATTTTAAGCGCTAAGATTTTAAAACCTGCTTTACAAATTTTATCAATTATTGAACCAATATGGCCATCCTCAACCCCATCAGGTTTAATCATAGAAAATGTAATGTTTTTTGACATCTAACTTGACTTTTTTGGCAAAGTTAAACATTTGAGTCAATCATAAAAATTCATCTATTAAAAAACTATAGTTATCTTTGAAGATCAAATCTATATGAAAAGTAAAAAATCATTATCTGAAATAAAAACACAAATTCAAAAGGCTTCTAATTGTGTTATTATACCTCACAAAAACCCAGACGGAGATGCTTTAGGGAGTTGTTTAGCTTTAAATCATTTTCTTTTAAATACTGGATTGAATTCGGTAGTTATATCACCGAATGAATATCCAATATTTTTAGAATGGATGCCAGGAGAAAATGATATTCTTAATTATCAACTTGAATATGATAAATCAAATGCAAAGATTCAAAATGCTGATTTAATTTTTACTTTAGATTTTAACGATCTTTCAAGAGCCGGTGAAATTTGCGAAAAGATTAAAAACGCAAACGGAATAAAAATAATGATTGACCACCATGAAAATCCAAAAAATTATGCAAGCATTATTTTATCTGAACCAAAAACAAGCTCAACATGTGAAATTGTTTTTAACTTGATTAATTATATAAATAGTAATGGATTTAATTCAGATATTGCTTCTTGTCTATATGCAGGAATAATGACAGACACAGGTTCTTTTCGATACCCATCTACAACCAGTAAAACTCACCAGATAATTTCAGATCTTATAAAAAAAGGAGCTAACGGCTCTGAAATTCATGAAAGTATTTATGATACTTTTTCATATAACCGACTTAAGCTACTTGGAATTGCATTGAAAAATATTGAAAAAATAAACTCTCTTCCATATGTAATAATTACTCTTAACCAAAAAGAACTAGATGATTGTAGATACAAAAAAGGGGATACAGAAGGGTTTGTTAACTATGGTTTAAATATAAAAGGAATTTCTTTATCAATAATTTTGATAGAAAATAAATCAGAAAATATAGTTAAAATGTCCTTTCGTTCAAAAGGCAGCTTCTCTGTAAATATATTTGCAGAAAAATATTTTAATGGAGGTGGACATAATAACGCTGCAGGAGGAATTTCAAAAGATTCATTGGTAAAAACAAAAAAAAGGCTAATTAAATTGCTAAAATCTAAAAATTGAAAATTAAGTTTTTATTTTATTTTATTTTATTTATTAGTATTACAAGATGTGAAAATCTTGAACCAAGAAAACCTATCAACAATAATGTTTCAGGCTTTTTGAAGAAATCTGCAATTAAAAATAAAGAAAGAGTTGCTTTAGAACAAGTCTTAATTTATAAAGCTAGAACTCGAGATAATGAAAATCTTTATAAAGAATCAAATCTTGGTTTTCTGTATTCCATTGATAATCATAAAAAAAATAAAATTCTTGCCAAAAAGGGTGATCATGTTGAAATTGAATATAAAATTGAAGATATTAACAAAAATCTTCTATATGATTCTAATGAACTTAAAAAAATTAAATTTATTGTTGATAAAGAAGAAGTTCTTCCTGCACTCAGAGAAGGTGTAAAGTTAATGTCGGTGGGTGACACAGGAGTGTTTTTATTTCCTTCACATTTTTGTTATGGTTATTTAGGAGATTTTGAAAAAATTACATCTAATCAACCTTTGAGATTTACCATAAAATTAGTATCATTAAAAAAAATTTAAACTTCTTATAATGAAAAATTATATACTTCCGTTTTTAATTTCAATTCTGATTTTTTCATGCTCTAGTGACATATATCCAGAATTAAATGAAGGAATATATGCAAATATTAAAACTAATAAAGGCGATATCTTTCTAAAGTTAGAATATGAAAAAACACCTCTTACTGTTTCTAATTTTATTGCTTTAGCTGAGGGAAATCATCCAAGTGAAGATTTACTTCAAGAATATAGAGGAAAAAAGTATTATGATGGCATACTCTTTCATAGAGTTATTGAAGATTTTATGATTCAGGGTGGAGATCCTACTGCAACCGGACAAGGCGGGCCTGGTTTCAGATTTCAAGATGAAATTACAGATTTACAGCATTCAGGACCTGGTATATTATCAATGGCTAATGCTGGTCCAGGAACTAATGGAAGTCAATTTTTTATAACACACAAAGCAACGCCATGGTTAGATGGCAGACATACTGTTTTCGGTAATGTGGTTGAAGGTCAAGAAATTGTTGATAGTATAATTCAAAATGATACTATTCAAAAATTAACCATTATTAGAAAAGGTAAAAAAGCTAAAAAATTTGATGCACCCACTGTTTTTAAAAACTTTCAAATAAAACTAGAGAAAGAAAAAGAACTAGTAGAGATTGAAAAAAATAAACAAAAAATCAAAAATTTAGAAAAATTTAGAAATCAAAAAAAGAATTCTATATCAACCTCCTCCGGTTTAGAATATTTTATTTCACTTAAAGGCAAGGGGTCTAAAGTAGTTACTACTGAAAATGCATTGACTCACTACGCCGTTTATTTATCTAATGGAGAAATCATTGAAACAAGTATGATAAATGTTGCAAAAAAGAATGGCATTCATGACTTTCGAAAAGAACAAAATGGGGGTTATAATCCGGTTCCCTTTAAAGTTAATACTGATGCTCAGTTGATTGTTGGATTTAAAGAAGGAATTAGGCTTTTAAGTGCTGGTGATAAAGCAACGTTATTTTTACCTTATAATTTAGCATATGGTGAATCTGGAAATAGAGCGATTCCTCCTAAATCAGATATAATTTTTGAAGTTGAAATTATCAGTTTAGTTAATGAATAAATCTAATAAGTCTTATAAAAATTATTTTTTTAAAGGACTTTTAGCAATATCATTGCCATTACAATTTATATTAATTCAAAACGATAGATTCACCTCCTCAAGATTTGTAGAGTTTTATATAAATAATTTTAAATATTTATCAGAATTTAGGATAAGAGTATTTTCATATTTTTTAACATCTATAGGAGATATATTTTATTTTCTGATTATTATCATTCTAATTATATTTCTTTATAAAAACCTTTCATACTATTTAGCCAATAAAAATCACTTTTTAATTGATTTTTTCTCAACACTTAGTGTTTTAAATATTTTTTTTCAGGTTTCATGGGGACTAAATTATCATTCCCAACCTATCGAATTAAAATTAAATCTTAAAAAAGAATATAGTATAGAAGAATTAGAAAAGTCTATTTCATATTTAATTTTAAAGACTAATAATCTTTACAATAACTTATCAAAAAATAAAACTTTGCCAATTAGGTTTCCATTTAATAAAAATGAAGCAAGGATCTTATTAGCTGATAGTAAAAAAAATATTGTTAAAAACTCAATATGGAGTGATTTGTTAAGTTATATGGGATATTCTGGCTACTTAAATCCATTTACTCTGGAGGCACACGTTAATGAAAATATTCCAATGATGAGTTATCTAACTACTATTGCTCATGAACAATCTCACCAAAGAGGAATTGCCCGTGAAAATGAATCAAATTATTGGGCATTTATAAAGACTACTAAAAATGATAACAACTATATAAAATATGCTGGTTATGGATTTGCATTAAGATATTGTTTATCTGATTTATATAGAAGAAATGGTAAGAAAGCAACAATTCTTTCAAAAGATATTAAAGCAGGTGTCAGAAAAAATTTTAAAGAAGTTGATGACTTTTGGAAAAAACATCAAAATCCAATTGAGCCAATTTTTAAAAAAACTTACGATAGCTTTTTAAAAATAAATGATCAAAATCTAGGCATAAAAAGCTATAATCTAGTAGTTAATCTCATAATTCATGAAATAAATTTAACATTGGATAATGAAAAAAATTAATTACTTTTCATAATAAATTAAGCAATTATATAAA
>CEQN01212134.1_pt1 | contig 12720 bp, 12 predicted proteins | sample 427011 | NCBI WGS metagenome assembly CEQN01 (sample SAMEA2621277, study PRJEB7988) | marine metagenome | biome: marine biome (ENVO:00000447); feature: deep chlorophyll maximum layer (ENVO:xxxxxxxx); material: "saline water (ENVO:00002010), including plankton (ENVO:xxxxxxxx)" | depth 120 m
TCCATATGTTACCGAATTTTAAACTCATAATCGTACCGAAACGTTCCGCGGATGAGATATTTTCTTTAGAGTGTGGGAATCCTAGAGCCAGGTTCGCCGCTGATAAGTGTGAAGGAAATATACGCAATTTTTACGATTATATGAACTTTTCAGATGAAAAGGATGTATTTAAAACGTCGAAAGATATAGTACTCGATATTTTGTGTCATAAAGGTGGGAGTTTTGACACGAACCAAACTGTCCACGAACACGGTCACGTAGTGGATGTCATACATGGAAACTATCTGAATTCAAAAGATGCCAACGTCGTACCGATAGCAGATTCATTATCGCTCGCGGATATATATGATTCTGTAATGTATAAAGGTGAATGGAACTACATGCCATACTACATAACGTGTGGAATGGCTGTGCCTAAACATAACCTCGGAGAACCATTGAAATCTGAAAAAATTCAACCCGGTAGTACGTGGACAAAATATGGTAACTATAAGATGCGGTACAATAAACTTAAAAACATACAAGGGCGGCACACGACAAAACTGGCTATAGAAGAGCTGGGACTCATACGACAATACGCGATCGCTGGGAATCTAGATCCTTTAATCGAATATAAACTCACACCTCTTGATTTTGATATCATGAATCATCTCGCACTCGGGAACAAATTGAAACCATCCGAAGTTGCAAAAGTTAAAAAGAAACTGCGTAGTATAGTCAATGAGTAGCTCTGACAGTGAAGACGAGACTTCCGGCGACGATATTGTCCGTGTGGTCGGGTGTGATATTTACTACTATGGAGCCATCGACCGTGAGAGTATCCTAACGTTTTTGGAGGAGTTTAGGAAACTGGAGGTCGATCTACTCAAAAAGGCTATTGAACTTCCTGGGTATACACCTACCATCCAGGTTCATATTCATAGTGAAGGAGGGGATGTGTTCTCTGGATTGAGTGCCATGGATACACTCAGATCTGCACGGGTCAACGTGACGTGCATAGCTGAAGGTAATTGTTGTAGCGCCGCCACGTTTCTACTTCTAGGAGGTAAGAAACGACTCATGAGTCGACACTCGTTCGTGTTGATTCACCAACTTTCCACTGGATTCTTTGGAAAGTATCACGAACTCAAGGATGAGATGAAAACATGCAAAAAAATTATGAAAACGATCAAAGGGATCTACAAATCCGAGACCGAGATCCCCAAAGAGACGCTGGACGAGTTCATGCGCAAGGATATTTACTTGAACTTTGATGATTGTCTCACCTACGGGATCGTTCACGGCGCCTCGTAACTTCGAGATTTCGTTTATATAAAAAAATTACACCTAAGATGATCACCCCAATACTGATTGTATTCATATTTAAGGGAACAGTCGTTAACGGAGGAGGCTTAAGTCGCTCCATTCTTTCATAATTTACTACTGGTATCATTCCTACTACTAATATGAATACAATTTTTACTACCGACAAAAACGGCAAGAAGCGCTACCTTGACATCCGCGTCGAGGAGATCAACGATGTCTGGTGCATCGTGAAGGCAACCGGACAGGTTGGAGGCAAGGAGGCTACATCCGTGACGGAAGTCCCTCTCGGTTTTGAGAGTGCGACGAAGCGCGCGAAGACCATGTGGAAGAATGCGAACACCAAGGCGACGGCCATTCTTCCTATGCTGGCGAACAAGTGGGAAGATCGGGAGAAGTACATCTCCGAACCTTTCTACGTTCAACCCAAACTCGACGGTGTTCGTCTCTTGGTGTCTAAAGACGGTGGCATCTCGAGGACTGGGAAGATCATTCCCGGGACCGAGGTTCTCGGTAAAGGTCTCAAGGCGGGTCAGTACGTCGACGGCGAGGCGTTTGATCCCAACCTGACGTTCGAAGAGCTCACGAGCACTTTTAAGACGGATCCCCTGAAGCTCAAGTTCCATGTGTTCGACTTCTTTGATCTCAGAGCCGAAGCCCTCGCTCGAGATAAGATGACTTTCGAGCAACGCTGGGAGTACGTCAACGACTCCATCTACAACCCCCATTACGAATATGTCAAAACGACACTCGTAAAATCTAAGAAGGATCTTCCCAAGGTGCATAAGAAGCACGTCGAAGAGGGTCACGAGGGTACGATGATTCGCGATCGCTTCAGTGTGTACGAAGTTGGTCAGCGAAGCAACTACCTTCTCAAGCACAAGGATTTTCAGACGGAGGAGTACGAGATCATCGGAGCCACGACTGGTCACGGTCGAGATGCAAAGTGTGTCGTGTGGATCTGCAAGACGGAAGAAGGCAACGTGTTCAATGCACGCCCGGAGGGTACTCTGGAGGATCGCGAGTACAAGTATGCGAACAGGGAACGTTTCATTGGTAAGATGCTTACCGTGAGATTTCAGAACTTGACCGACAAGAATGTTCCCAGGTTCCCAGTGGGAGTTGCGATTAGAGACTATGAATAATTTGTTATGAATATGTAAATGAATCGAATTGCCGTTGACGTTGATGAAGTTCTCGTACCGTTTGTTAGGCCCATGGCTAAGTATAAAAAGCTAAAAATGCCTACCGAAAAATGTAGATACGTGTACCGTGAAATGTTTAACATAACAGAACCCCAATCCCGGAAGATGGTACGAGAATTTTATGATTCCGAGGCATTCGATGCACTCCAGCCCGTCGAGTATTCCCAAGCAGTTCTCCGACTCATGCGCCCCTATATAGATAAGATGTACATCGTCACAGGGCGTCACGACTGCGTTAGAGAGAAGACCGAAGACTGGTTAAATGAATATTTCCCGGGTATTTTTGACGACGTTATTTTGACGAATAGTTTTACGAGTTACGAAATTCAGAAATACGATATATGTCACTCCCTTAATCTGGACACGATCATAGACGATAGCGATACGACTTGTGGCGTTTGTAAACACTGGGGCATGGACGCGTATCATTTCGCAGGGTATAATGGTAAAGAATACGAATGGTGCAAGAAGGACGATATAAGCGTTTTGAGCTGGGTGGAACTATACAAAAAACTACCTTTGAAGTTCATGGATTAAAATCTCAGATGATATTAGATGTCTCGAACAGTAACTATTACTAAGACTGGTACCACACCCAAGACGGCTTCACCCAAAATTACACAGAATGTAGCGAGTGGTAGAATGTTGAATAATAAGCTGGATATCAGGTCTAAGCGTCAGCAGCTCGTGAATACGTACCTTACTTTCACGTATGAAATGAGAGATAATTTACCGCGGAGGATATTTTGGAGGTATGTTATTCTAATGCTTCTATCCATTGATAAGATTGCCGGTATATCATCAAACGATGAAAGGTATTCACAACTGTTCGAACAGACAAATACTCTTAACGGTACAGTTCCCTTAGATATCCAAAACACGTGGGCTCGTAAATTTGAAGGTATTGTTAAAAATGCGAAACGTATTTCTTCTTCCACCACGAAGAATTTAAACTCGATGCTTAAATTTTAATCTGAGACATTAATATATGTCGTGTTCTGATAAACCGATATTCGTCATTATAAAGGAAACCCCTGCAGGATATTCCTTCGATAATGACGTCACATACAATAGTCCATTCGCTAAGCATGTATTATCACAGCCAGCGGATATGACTCACCCATCGCTGGTGGTCACGAGCTCATGGGGCTTGAATAAGAGTATTACGCAGATGGCGACCGGTAATGCCGGGTTTAGTATCTTGCAGAGGGCTAATAACAAGTCAAACTTTATACGAACTCACAATAATAGAAGAAAATTTGTTGGTTTGATTGATAACGGAACCCGTGGATACAAGTTAGCTAGAACAGCTCCTTTAAGTGGTAATGCTCCATCTGTTATGGAACTGACTAACTTACTTAAATCTATATCCAATTCCGGTAAGAACATAAAGGTCCGCGGAAGTCCTTTAGAATATAAAAGGTTACTCGACTATTTTCAGTTCTTGTTAGTGTCCAAAGTTCAAGCCGGGGATTTATTTTTAACTCGTCCTAATAATGTTCATATCATGGACGATATAAATGATCCATCCAAGGATGTTACGCTAGAGGAGGCATATCTCAGCATGTTCGATCAAGAATCATCCAATCGTACCATGTATAATAATGCATATTTCGTTACTATGGATAGAGTAGCCGCGTTAGCAGCCGTGGTGCGACAAATTCCTACCATATATCAAACGGTCAAACCACAAAATTACTATGATGTACCAACGGGTAATGTAAATAGAATAACCAAATTTTTACAGTCCAAATTAAAGACCGCCAGGAACGCTTTTGAAATTCCTAACCGAAATACACCGATGAAGAATCATCCTAATAGGATGCAAGAGTTGATAACACCGAAGGGTAAACCCATTATCACTAAAGGACCCCTGTTTAAATGGTTCTTAGATACTCGAAATATACAAGAAAAAGGTAATCGGGAGGTGGGTGCAAATTTTCATAAGTTTTCCGCAGATAATAAGGCGCTCATTTTGTTTTATTGGGTTTTCGCATACCCATCCGGTACTCATACCACAAACTTACCTTTCATAGAAGCATTTCTCAGTATTTTAGATACGTTTCACGATTTTACTGGATCACGTGCGACTAATACCTTCAAAAATATCATAGGTACCGAAAACACGAGAAATAATTTAAAGAGAATAGATCACGCTCAACTCAGCTTAAATGATTTTAATACCAAAAAGGCGCATAAAACGCTAGTTAAATTGTTGGGTACGGATATTTATCGTAAATCTAAGAAAGCTTATAATACACCTTTAAAAACCATCATATTGGATGCAAATAAACGGGGATTAAACGCGGACGATAAAGTTGGTCGAATGTTATATTTCATCACGAGTATGTTAGGAAGTGACTCAGGCTCACTCGTACAGGCGTGTGAAAAATTATCACAAGAAATATTACTCCATCTCGCGAATAATGAACCCATTTACGAAAGACCCAAAACGTTTGTGTTTGGCGAAGGGCGTAATAAATTATGTGATAAACTCGACCGTGAAGGCGCTTGTTTAGTCATAGATGCTATAAGTGGTAGTTTACCACAGTGTTTAGCTAAACATTCTGTCTACCATAATGTGGGTGTACTTGATCCCGCTACGAGATCTATACTTTCATGGAGTGAAGTTGATGGTAATGAAGGTTGTGTAGATGGTGCAAAAGAGAAGCTGCGCCAAAGACAATTGCGATTCAAACGTAGACAAGAACAAAAGCGGTTATTAAAAGAAAAGGATGCGAAAGAACGTGCTGAAAAAGCAAAAGCGACGAGAGCACAAAGGATACGAGAAGCGGCTGCTAAGGCGGCTGCTAACGCGGCTGCTAATGCGGTTAAAACCAAGACTCAGACACTTGGTAGAGCGGCTCGAGCGGCGGCGAGAGAGGCGGCTCAAAAGCGTAAGAGGAATAATAACGCGTCGCCCAATAAAAATACAAAAGCCCAAACTCCGGTTGTAAAACGTGAGAGAAATAACAATGCACTACCTAATAAACGACCCACTAAGATGACTAAGCTTACGTCATTTAAACCACCGCGGGGCAATATGGAGATAAACAATAATAAAAAATCTCCCCCTCCGAGACAACAGGGGTTAAATAGTATACCAGAGTCGAGACAAATCACAGGGACGACGCCGTCTAGACGAGAGACGAGATCTGCAAGGGCGGCTCGCTTGCGACGCAACGCACCCGCTTCGTTCGGTACTCGCTCCCGTGCTCGTACCCCTGGTAGTGCCCAAGGTAGAACATCTAGGACTACTCGATAATTATGTTGGACTATAATAGATGAGTAATAATGTGGAAATGGTCAATGCGTGGTTGACCTAAGTAAACCTCCAATATATCAAAAAACATACAAACATGAACACCCTAAATGAGACTTTCAAAAACGGAGCGGCCATCATGAGTCTCATTTGGAGCGTAGGAAAAATGCAAGAGTGGGTGCAGCGTAATCAGTATTAAAGCGTAGAGCCGTTGAATATATAAAATGTTTACTATCACCTGCTCTCAGATGCCTGCCCGTGTCCCCGTTTCCGACGAAACTAGGAAGAGGCGCGTGCGACACTGGCGTCAGCATATGTATGCACATCCGTCACAGGAAGAAATCGCAAACAGGGCTCTCAGTAAGGGATCTGAGAGAATTCGTGAAATGGAAATTGAGATCGAGAGATATAAGCGCGTGAACGCCAAGCTCGAGAGAATGGCTAAATGGAATTTGCGTTCATCTCAGTCAACGCTTAGAACGTCCGAAGAAATGCTGCAACTGCTTCAAGATACGTTCGGCGACGAGGCCTTTGAAAAGAAGTAACTCCATACGTGTTAGGTCCGGTATACGTCATGCATATCTCTTCGTTTTCGGTGAATCCTAGGACAGACTTATACATGATGACACATCGTTCTTAAACTTTAATCAAACTTAAGTCGCGAAATATATTTGTAATATTTAAGTTAAGATGTTTGCACTCAGACAACCCGCCTTCCGACCCACACCCTTTCGCTTCAAGCCCAAAGTGAAAAAATCCATCGCTAAGAGTTACTATGCACTTAATTATGACAATAGTACACCCCTGGAAAAGGTTTCTGGACATGAACTTTTTCATATCCTAACATTTCATAAGCCGGGGCATGAAGACGGAATTTATTCCATTACGGATAAAGACAAAAATGACCATCCTCAACATTTTATCCTCGCATTTTTAACGTTTGACGATGCGTTCAGATATAAAACACTTTTAGAAGCTGAGATGGATTCTTATTTACCTTATATTCAATTTGCGTCAAGATTTGAACTCGATCACATGTGCACTGTCGGAGGATACCATTGTAGAGTGGTAAATGAAGGGGTACTCGTTACTCCACCTATGAGAACCGTAAAACTCACGGATTGGGAAATTCGTCAATCTCTCTTAGATGGTAATTGGACCGTCGCACCTAAACCGGAAGATCTTCATGAATAACAACACTGTCGAAACTATTTGAGCGACTCATGATAGGAGAGAGTCCGTTTATGACGGGGTTTCTTCTTTGTGCGCATGGATGACGCTCCATATCGGCGACCGTCTTAAACGTTTCCCAACACATATTACACCGGACAGTCCCATATCCTCTCCTGATACAAGAGTTGATGTCTTCCGTGGTATGATATCCCAAGTGATTTATAAGTCCTTGCATATCTCCGAATACCGAACCACACATTTCACATGAGCAGTCGAATGGGCGGGTATATGCATCGGGTAGTCTTCTATAGCGTTTCCTTTTAAATAAAAATTCGAGACACATATATTGTCTTCATATACTATTTTTATGAGTGCTTTTCTGTAAAATAATAGTCTGGGTAAATTTTTCTCATTTCGTTTTTTTGTTTGACAAAAACGGACAGCCGTTCATAGAGAGACATCATTTTCGTCCTAAAGTGAACAGTTCCAGCATCATGATCCACGTGCATTTCCATGCTGTAACTGTTTGGAAGTTCTGCGGCTGTGTCGGGGATGACTATATGTGGCTGTAATGCGTTGGAATGCATATGGTTTTGTAAAACTGCGACGCGTCTCAATGCAGCGCTGACGCGTGTTGCACTCATCTTCTACAATTAGTGTATTACTTTTTTATACAACTTTAAAATTCATGTTGCGCGATTTGTACATTTTCTTTGCAATCCATGCCATGAAAACGCCAACTTCCATGATAAGAAGGGCCTGATGAAACATGACCATTCTCTTAGCCCGGTCAGTTTTGGGGCTGAAATCACCGTAACCCACGGTACTCATCGTCGTGAAAGAGAAATACCATGGGTCCATAGGAGATTCGGTAAATCCAAACTCTTCTGGATCAAATGTTGAATATATGAATCCAAAAACAAGTGTCGTTAAAATCATTAATAAGGCAACGAGTATACCATCCATTTGATATATATACACATTTAAAGTTATGTCGCGTATACTAACAAAGATGGAGTCTAAGCTACTTATCAAACGCCTTTCTAATGACGCGATTATTCCTGAGCGATCTGGATCGAGTGCTTCTGTTGGATACGACCTGTACAGTATCGTCGACGTCGAGATTCCTCCCCTGGCGAGGGGTATTGTCAGCACTGGAATTGCTGCCACCGTTCCTGCTGGATGTTACGGTCGTATCGCTCCTCGCTCTGGTCTCGCTGTGAAGAACGGTATTCAAACCGGTGCTGGTGTTATTGACCCTGATTATACAGGTGAACTCAAGGTGATCCTGTTTAATCATGGTGACGAAGCGTTTCATATTAAACCTGGGGATAAGATTGCCCAGCTTATCGTGGAGAGGTGCGAAATTCCTCCCATTGAGATTGTAGACGAAATCGCATCCACTGAACGTGGTGAACGCGGTTTTGGTTCATCTGGTTAATCATAAATAAAAAAATAACGTATGAGTATTTAGTTAGCAAAAGCAACACCGCCCATACCGTCTTTTATCTTTAAAATGTTGTAATTGACTGTATAGGCACGCACGATAGTACCAACCCTTGTGGTGGTACCGGTAAGATTCAGCTTCGCGTTATCGATGCGCGAGAAGTTAAGCGAACCGCTGGGTTGAGAAGCATTCATCTTTAAGCAGAAAGGCCACGTGAAAGTAGCGACGGTGCTGAGAGTCGACGACGGAAGAGATGTGCAGTGCATCTCCGGAACGACGTTGTGGTGGTAAACGGGAGACATTTCCTCGAAAAGAGCGGTACCGTTGATGTAAAGGGAAGCGCGGTCGAACGTAAAGTTGGTATCCCACTGATTGTTATCAGCCTCGGAAGAGACGACGTGAACAGCCTTGGAAGGGTGGTTGAAGTAAGTGAGATCGATGTCGACGTCATCCGCAGACATGGGCTGGAACTGGGTCTGGGTGATGAGCATCTCATGCTCATGCTCGACGACCAGCTGACGCTCCTCGGTGTCGAGGTACACGTACGTACCATAGACCTTGGGGGTAGAACCCGGTTGAAAAGTACCCGAACCACCCGTACCACTGCGGCACTTAATCCGCAGCTCGACCTGGTGGAACTGAAGTGCGGTGAGAGGGAGAGATTTGGTCCAATCTTCAGAGAAGAAGAAGGGGATGAGATAATGATCGGCAGCCACATCAGTTCCCTTAGCGTTGTCAGAAACCTCGTCGAGCGTCACGGCGCAAGTCGCCTTAGCGCCATCTTGCTTGTAGAGTAAGTTGTGAACACCCTGAATGAAAAGGGCGTCGAGGTGGCACACTTCCTGACCACCAATCCAAAGAGAAAACTCGGTCGTGCTGGTGTCGTCGGTGCTAAAGAAACCGGTACGCTGTGCACCGCCGCGTCCGATGTTGGTGGCCTCGACCCAGACGTAGCTCAAGAGATCACCCTTGGTGCGCAGAGGAATCACAACCTCGTTACCGGCGGCGAAGGTTCCAACGTAATCGAGACGCTCAGGCTTGAGTGCGAAATTCGTATGTCTCTTATAATTTTGATGGAAAAATGAAACTTGGGGCGAGCCAGTGATGAACACATCCTGGGCTCCCTTAGACACGAGGTCAATCAGAGCAGCTGACATTTTTACTAATATATGATATTAAAAATTTAGCTCTATAACGAAGTATGGTGCAATTCCAGGTTTTATCATGGGATGCACGTGACGAAGATGAGGAGCATTTAATCAGGATGTTTGGAAAAACGATGGATGGTCAATCTGTCTGTGTGACGACCCCATTTAAGCCGTACTTTTTCATGAAGCTTCCTGATACACTGGATCCTGTAAAGGTTATTGAATGCGTTAAAGATACATGCCCGGATATTGTAAACTGTGGATCCCTGAGATCTAAGGACATGGAAGGGTTTCAAAATGGAGAGTCTCGGACTTTTATACAGATAACCTGTAAAGATCTTCAATCGCGTCGATTCATCAGTAGTAAATTGAGAAGAACAAATGCTGCGACTCTTAAAAAACTGGAACGCGAGCGCAAAGAAACGGATCACAAGCTCGTTCTCGCTGAAACCGCGGTGGAAAAGGAAAATGATGAGTCTTCGAAGAATCAGGCTTTGCAGAAGGTGACGACATTAAGAAAAACTTTACAGAAACTGGATACGGATATTGATCGAACGAAGCATATTAGTCAACTGCGATTATACGAAGCGAATCTAGACCCTGTACTGAGATTTATGCATAGGTCTAACATTCAATCTACGGGCTGGGTGGATACGGGTGACGGCTGTGAACGTGCTGATTTTGCAAGCGTCGATATTGACCTGTACTGCAAGTCGTGGAAGGATTTAAAGTCCATAGACAACCCCGAATCTGCACCGTTCGTGATCGCATCGATTGATATTGAGTGCTATAGTTCAACCGGAAAGTTCCCGGATCCTAAGGTGAGAGATGATGCATGCTTCCAGATTGCCATCTCACTTATGCGCTTCGGAGAAACTGAGCCGTTCGAGAAAATATGTTTATGCTACAAGGAAACGGATAAAAACCTGGGTGATGATTCGATTATCGAATGGTATCCCACGGAAAAGGATATGCTCATTCGATTTTCAAACTATCTCATGGAAAGGGATATAGATGTCATCACCGGATGGAATATCTTCGGTTTCGATCTTGAGTATATCATCGAGCGTGGACACCTCATGTCCTGTCCATTGTCGTTTTTCAAGATGAGTAAACTGAAGACACACGTGTGCGATCTCGTGTCTAAAAAGCTCTCTTCGAGCGCTCTAGGTGATAATGAGCTGAAGCTTGTTCCCATGCCTGGTCGATTTATTTTTGATCTGTTTCATGAAGTTAAACGCGAGTATAAGTTGGACTCGTATAAACTCGATAATGTCTCGAAACTCTACCTGGGGGACAACAAGATCGATATGGCACCGAAAGAGATGTTCCGTCGATACGAGCAAGAAGATCCTGTAAAACTTCGGGAAGTTGCGGAGTACTGTATTAAGGATACTCTTCTTCCACACCGTCTCATTTCCAAGCTGTGTACGTTCATTAATCTACTGGAGATGGCTAAGGCTACTTGGGTGCCACTCAGTTATTTAGTGGAACGTGGACAACAGATTAAAGTGTTCAGCCAACTCACAAAGAAAGCTCGAGAAATGAAATTTAAGGTGCCTACGTACGATTATGGACATACGGATAATACTGGGTATGTGGGTGCAACTGTTCTAGAAGCAATGTCTGGAGCCTATTACACTCCTATCACCGCCCTGGATTTCGAAGCCCTGTATCCGAGTATTATGATGGCACACAACCTTTGCTATTCGTCGCTCGTCATGGATCCCAAATACAAAAACATACCCGGAGTTGAATACGAAACCTTTGGGGATCACACATTCGCACAGAATGTTCCGAGTATTTTGCCTAGTATTTTGATAGAACTCAAAGCGTTTAGAAAGCAAGCGAAAAGGGATATGGCTAAAGCGACTGGTGCGATGAAACAGATGTATAACGGTAAGCAGTTAGCCTATAAAATCAGTATGAATTCTGTGTATGGCTTCACTGGTGCTTCTAAGGGTATTCTCCCATGTGTTGCCATTGCCTCTACGACTACGATGAAGGGTAGAAATATGATTGACGACACGAAGAACTATGTGGAGAAGAACTTTCCCGGATCCAAGGTGAGATACGGAGATACCGATTCTGTGATGGTGGAATTCGACGTACAAGGTAGAACTGGAAAGGAAGCTATCGAGTATAGCTGGGAGCTCGGTGAACGCGCCGCGGAGGAGTGTACAAAGCTTTTCAAAGCTCCAAATAACCTTGAACTCGAGAAGGTCTATTGTCCATATTTCCTTTACAGTAAGAAGCGTTACGCTGCGAAACTTTGGACCAAGGGTAAGGATGGGAACATGAACATGGACTATATTGATGTCAAGGGTTTGCAACTCGTTCGTCGGGACAACACTCCACACGTGAGAGAGGTATGTAAAGAACTACTGGATGTAGTCCTCGACAGTAGTGGTACGGATGCACCCAAGGCTCTTGCTCGGAAACGAGCTGTAGAACTACTCGAAGGAGATGTTCCAAATGAAAAACTCGTTTTGAGTCAGTCACTTTCCGATTCGTATAAAGTGAAAGGAAAGAGTGTGTCTATCACCGGAGATGAAGTCGCTAATATTAATCAAGCGCACGTGCAGGTTGTCCGGAAGATGAGAGAGCGTCAACCTGGGTCGGAGCCACAGTCCGGGGACAGGGTTCCGTACATTCTCATCAATACGGGTGATCCCAAAGCTCGTGCATTTGAGAAATCCGAAGACCCGGTTTTTGCCCGAGAGAATAATCTTCCAGTGGACTATCCGTACTACTTCCTTAACAAGTTCTTGAACCCCGTCTGTGATTTACTCGATCCACTCTTCGATAATGTCAAGGATGATATCTTTGGAGAGTTGTTAATGCGTGCAAAACCACCGAAAAAGCCTCGTAAAAAAGCCGATCCGAAACAACCTACTTTGATTAGTGACATATTTAAAAAAGAGGGACCCTAATAGGGTATGACTGAAGCGTTTAACGACCTTATGAACGTTGGGAAAGATTGGATGAAAAATGTAGAAAAGTTTGAGAGGGAGAAGGACGCAAAACATAAGGACGAGGTGAGAGTCAAAATGCGCGAAGCTGTGAACGCACTGTGTTCGGAAAATAGATTTCTAGATCGTGACTCGGTTTCCAGAACATTATCGAGGGTATTTGGCGATGGTAAATGCATTGGAACGAGAAAGAATGGTCGACCATGTGCGA
>CEQN01031170.1_pt1 | contig 12697 bp, 10 predicted proteins | sample 427011 | NCBI WGS metagenome assembly CEQN01 (sample SAMEA2621277, study PRJEB7988) | marine metagenome | biome: marine biome (ENVO:00000447); feature: deep chlorophyll maximum layer (ENVO:xxxxxxxx); material: "saline water (ENVO:00002010), including plankton (ENVO:xxxxxxxx)" | depth 120 m
AGTTATCCCCAGCCTATAGTGAAAGAAGAATTTGTTACTTTTTTATGATTTTATTTTATCCAGAATGCCTTCAAGGGTGTCAAGGTTGTTAAAGCTCACTATTAGCTTGCCCTTACCTTTCTTGTTGTGTCTTATTTCGACCGAACTTCCAAATATTTCTGATAGCTCCCTTTCTAACGATGAGGTGTTCGGATCGGGTGTTTTGGTTTTTTTGGAAGTCTTCTTTTTGCTGTTAGATACCTCGGCCACTAAGGCTTCGCATTGCCTGACGGATAAATATTCAGTAATTACTCTCTGTGCAAGGGCAAGTTGCTGATCATCATTTAGTCTTAAAAGTGATCGGGCATGCCCCATTTCAATTTTTCCCTCTTCAAGCAAGGCCTGAACTTCTGAGCTGAGGTTTAAAAGCCTGAGCAAGTTTGTAACCGCCGATCTCGATTTTCCAACTGCCGATCCTAGTTCCTCTTGAGTTAAATTGAATTCCCTTTGAAGCCTCATGAGACCTTTTGCTTGATCCAGAGCATTTAAATCCTCTCTCTGAAGGTTTTCTATGAGTGCAATTTTAGCAGTTTCATCATTGTTGAGATCCCTGACTATTGCCGGAACAGAGTTAATACCTGCAAGCTGGGCCGCTCTCCATCTTCGCTCACCCACTACAATTTCAAACCTTCCTGATGCCAGCCTCCTTACAACAAGCGGTTGAAGTACGCCCTGTTCTTTAATGCTTTGAGCTAACTCCTCAAGGGTTGATTTATGCATTTTCGTTCTGGGCTGATATTGGCCTGGAGCAAGGTCGTCAACTGAGATTTGTGTCACAGCCACACCCTCGGGCCTGGGCCTGTCTCCTAGAAGAGAATCAAGCCCTGTGCCAAGGCTAGATTTGTCTTTGCTCATGGTTGTTGTCTTGATACTGTTCTTCCATCCTTCCGATAAGCTCTCCAGCAAGAGCCAGATACGCAAGCGACCCTTTTGCGTTAGGTTCATACGATAATGCTGACTTGCCAAAACTGGGGGCCTCAGCAAGCTTGATGTTTCTGGGTATTACGGTTGAGTATAGCTCACCAGAGAAGTGTTTTTGTAGCTCTCCTGTGACTTGTTGACCAAGTTTGTTTCGAGGGTCGAACATGGTTCTTACCACCGCCTTAAGTTGTAAATTATGTCCTGTGCTGTCGTTAAGCTGACTAACTGTTTCTAGTAATCCTGCCAGTCCTTCCAGGGCGAAATATTCACACTGCATAGGGACAAGCAGGTCGTGAGCGGCTCTTAAGCCATTTAGGGTAAGTAGATTCAGTGAGGGAGGACAATCTATAATAACGTAATCATAGTTATCTTTCGTGTTGGAAAGATAATCTAAAAGCGCCCTCTCTTGGCCGCCGTCGCCGCGCAGGTAAGATTCAGCCGCTATGAGTTCGGGGCCTGATGGCATGATATCGTACCCCAGTTCAGTCTTAAAGATTGCTTGTCCATTGGTTCCCATTAAGGCGGTTGCCGACCCTTGGGTTTGGTCACATTTCTTTAAACCAGAGCCAGTTGTTGCGTTAGCTTGAGGGTCTAGGTCTACCAATAAAACAGAGCGCTTCATTGCATGCAGTGATGCGGCCAAGTTAACAGCGGTTGTGGTTTTCCCAACTCCACCTTTTTGGTTTGCTATTACTAATGTATTAACCATTTTTGTGTACTGCTTCTATTGTAACCAAGATACGCGTCTTGTCTTTCGCTTTTGAGGGAAATTTGTCTATTTTTTTTACAATGTATGGTGGGGGTAAGTTTTCCGCCTCGAACTGGTCTTGTGTTTTCATCAAGCGCAGAGAGGTGGTGTTGTTCTGAAAAAGGTGTTTAGTAAGACCTATTATTGATTCGGCTGTTCCAACAGCCCGGCATACAATATCTAGGTTTTGAGGAAAGTAACTTGCGGTTATGTCTTCTATTCTTTGGTTATAAACGGTAACGTTGGAAAGCTTTAGCTTTGTTGAAACGTTTAACAGAAATGCACTTTTTTTTGTATTACTCTCTACCAAAAAAAAGTTTTTATCGGGGTTAAATATTGCTAGCGGGATTCCGGGAAGACCGCCGCCGCTACCTAGGTCAATAATGTTTTCGCCCAAGAAGGGAGAAATGGATAGGGAGTCGCTTATGTGCTCTTCTAGATTTGTGGCTTGGTTTTTTGAAACAAGGTTGTGTGTGTGGTTCCAGGACACTAAAAGTGATTTGTAGGAAGAAATTTGTTCTTTTTGGTTGCTATCCAACTGTTTGTCTTTCTTTTTTCAGGTGAACCATCAACAAGGATATGGCTGCAGGGGTAACTCCTGGGAGTCTCGATGCCCGGGCAAGACTTTCAGGTTTTGCTTCTGATAACTTTTGTTTTACCTCATTAGAAAGCCCCACAACGCTCTCATAATTTAAGGTTTGGGGGATGGGTGTGTTTTCGTTTCTTTGAAGTCTTTCAATGTCTGTTTTTTGTCTTTTTATATAACCTTCATATTTAACATGTGCCTCTACCTCGTCCACGGCATTTGATGCCAACAAACCCTCACCCTGAGGAAGATAAGAGTGAAAAACTCGTGGACGTTTTAAAATTTCGTACAGGCTGGTGTTGGTTGAGATCTTCTCTCCAGATAGTTCTTCTAACTTTCTTGATTCTTTTGAGTCTGGTTTAAGCTTTTCTCTCTTTAGACGAGTGATTTCTTTGGTTGTAGATTCCTTCTTGTCCAAATAGTTTTCCCAAAGAAGGTCGGGGATTATCCCAAGGTTTCGGCCCTTTTCTGTTAAACGCATATCGGCATTATCCTCTCGAAGAATTAGCCTGTATTCAGCTCTGCTGGTGAACATCCTGTAAGGTTCTTTTGTGCCGAGGCTTACCAAATCATCTATTAAAACCCCTATGTAGGCTTCGTCTCTTCTGAGCTCGAATGCTCCTTCTTGTTTTATGCTCATAGAGGCGTTTATTCCTGCCATGATTCCTTGAGCTGCAGCCTCCTCGTACCCTGTTGTTCCATTAATCTGGCCAGCAAAATATAGGCCTGATATTGCCTTAGTTTCCAGCGAGTGTTTTAAGCCTGTGGGGTCAAAATAGTCGTACTCTATAGCGTATCCTGGTCTAACTATTTCAGCGTTTTCAAACCCCTTAATTGATTCTATCAATGCTTTCTGGGCTTTAAACGGAAGACTAGTTGATATTCCGTTAGGGTATATCAAGTCTGAGTTCAAGCCCTCAGGTTCAGCAAATATCTGATGTGAGTCTCTTTCCGAAAACCTCATTACCTTGTCCTCAATTGAAGGACAATAACGAGGACCAACGCCCTCTATCACCCCAGAATACATGGGAGATTCATCAAGGTGATTAAGAATAATTTCGTGAGTTTTTTTGTTTGTTCGGGTCATAAAACAGTCTAGTTGCCTTGGTCTGTCCTTTTCTTTTGAAACATAAGACAAAAGAGGGGTTGGAATGTCTCCAGGTTGTGGTGTTAAGAGCGACCAATCAATGGTGTTCTTGTTCAACCTGGGAGGAGTTCCTGTCTTCAACCTGCCGACTTGAAGATTTAAGCCTCTCAGCTTAGAGGCCAACATGTCACTAGACGGGTCGCCCACACGACCCCCGGGGGACTGGTCAAGACCTGTGTGCATCACCCCGCCAAGAAACGTTCCAGTGGTCAAAATAACTGCCCTTCCAAATATCTCGGCTCCATCTTCAGTGTGAATGGACTTAATGGCTGAATCTTGAATGGTGATGTCTACTACTGACCCTTCTTTTATTGTAAGGTTTTTAGATCTACTAAGTGCTTGTTGAATAGATGCTCTGTAGAGCTCTCTATCGGTTTGAACTCTTGTTGCTCTGACAGCCTGTCCTTTTGTTGAGTTCAAAACCCTGTAATGAATACCTGCAGAATCTGCTGCCTTAGCCATCAGACCACCTAGCGCATCAACCTCTTTAGCTAGATGGCTCTTGCCTATACCCCCAATCGCTGGATTACAAGACATCTCGCCTATTTTATTTTTATCGTGGGTTATTAGTAATGTATTAACACCAAAACGTGACGCAACATCTGCTGCTTCTACACCAGCATGGCCGCCCCCTATGACAATGACATCAAACTTATTCACAACCTGTAAAAATAAAATTTATTTTCTTTAAATATGTATTTTATATTAATTTGTTATTATTAGTGATTTAGGTCTCTGTGGATAACCCCATCAAACCTTTGTACATACGCAAAAAAATTGAAAGCTAAACCCTACTGGAAAGTTCAATAAATTCTGAAGTCTAGTTTGTATGACTTGTGAACAAAAAATTCTTTACACAAAACAAAAATGTGTTTGCACAACCTTTACACAACTACTTACCTATACAAAATTCAGAAAAGATCTCACCTAACAAATCATCTGAACCCATGGGCCTCAATATATCACCGAGGTGATGATGTGCAGACCTCAAATTCTCCGCAACCAACTCCAAAGCCTCACCTTCGCTTAAAGACGCAATCGATTCTATTAGCAAATCCGCGGCCAAGCCCAAAGATTCTTCGTGCCTTTTCCTGGAAAGAAAAGCGGTCTCACCACCCTCATCAACACCCAAGCTTGCTGTTATAGCTTTCAATAAGTCTTGAACGCCTTGCCCTGTTGTAGAGGATACATAAAATTTTTTATTTTCATGGCTCGGTAAGTCTTCTTTGAGATCGCATTTATTCATAACAACAATATGCTTCCCAAGATCAGCAGCAAATTCTTTTACATCAGTTACGTCCTGTACTAGCAAGGTTAAATTGGATTCTTCAACAACCCCTAAGGATCTATTAATACCTTCCTTTTCTATATCAGAATCAGGATTAGATCTTACACCGGCTGTATCAACAAACTCAATTACCACCCCACCAACACTCACTACCACCCTAACCAGATCCCTTGTGGTGCCCGGCACATCAGAAGTTATAGCAACATCATTTTTGGCTATCAAATTTAGTAAAGTCGACTTGCCCGCATTTGGAGGTCCCACAATCGCTATCGAATAACCCTCTCTGAGCTTAACACCCTCTCTAACACCCGAAAGCAATTCAGCCATCTCATCCGAGTAACCTTTTATGTTTAGTTTTACATTATCAAGAAGATTTTTATCAACCTCTTCTTCAGGAAAATCTATATTTGCTTCTACAACAACCCTTGCTTTAACAACGCCATCTATTAGGCGGTTAACTTGTTCTGAGAATCTCCCGGTCAGGGAAGCATTAGCCGCTTGGACTGCGCTTTTACTTTGAGCGTTGATTAGATCAGACACCGATTCAGCCTGAGCCAGATCTATTTTATTGTTAAGGAAGGCTTTTTTTGTAAACTCTCCTGGTTCTGCAATAGCAGCACCCATCGCAACAGCCTCATCAACAACCATAGCAACTATTGTAGGATTACCGTGACAATGAAACTCCACCACATCTTCCCCTGTGTAAGAATGAGGAGACTGAAAAAAGACAACCATTCCCGAATCAATCACATCACCATTTTGAGATGAAATAGAGCACTTTTTGAATTTCCATGGCTCAGAAAGCTCACCACACATTTTTTCTGCAATTGACCTAGAACCCTCACCAGACATTCTAATAACCGAAACCCCACCCCTACCTGCAGCAGAAGCAGAAGCAATAATCGTTCTTGTGTTCAATTTAAGAAGAAATCGCTTTACGCGAGTACCACCACTGTTGAAAAATTTGAATTAACATGTTTACCAACCAATAAAGAACAAGACCCGAAGGGAACCAGGCAAAAATCACCGCAAAAATCAAAGGAAAAAACTTCATCATTTGAGCTTGCATTGGATCCGCATTTGGAGGAGTTGGGGTTAATTTTTGTGATAGATACATGCCGGCACCATTTAATATGGGCAGAACAAAATAAGGGTCCATTGCAGACAGGTCGTCTATCCATAAGAAAAAAGGAGAATGTCTTAACTCGACAGTTTCAAGCAAAACCCAATAAAAAGCTAGAAAGAAAGGCATTTGGGCCAACATAGGTAGACAGCCCCCAAGAGGATTTACACCCTCTTTTTTGTAAATTTCCATCATTTCTTGGCTCATTGCCTGCCTGTTGTCACCATGTTTTTCCTGAAGGAGTTGTAATTTAGGCGCAAGCTCACGCATTTTGCCCATAGAAACATAGGCTTTAGCCGAAAGAGGCCAGGTAGCAATTTTCAAGACCACCGTTAAAAATATGATTGCAAGGCCCCAGTTATTAAAAATACTATGGCCTAGATCTAACAACCAATACATGGGTTTGCCCAACCACCACAAAAAACCATAATCAACAGTCAAATCAAGATTTTCCTCAATCTCAGCTAGCTGTTTGGGGAGTTTAGGACCCACGTATAATGTGTTTTTAGTAGCAGCAGACCCACCATAGGATATAAAAAAGTCCCTGGACGTATAACCTAGCGAGTACCTGCCAGACTTATCACCATATCTGCCCTGATACAAGTATTCTTCATTTTGGTCTGGAATCCAGGCAGACAAAAAGTAGTGTTGTATAAGCGCAACCCACCCACCAACAGATTTGTTTTGATAAGAGGACTCTCTTATATCATCAAAGTCATACTTTTCATATGTGTCTTTAGTAGAGGAAAAAACAGGACCAAGGTAGGTATACATTAAGCCCCCCTCTTCAACCACAGAACCATCCCTTTCTATAACAACATATGGGGTCACCGAAATCTGTTCTTCTATTGATGATCGCACCACATCCTCAACAATAATTTTATATCCAGTAACAGGCATATCAATTTTTCTGGTAAACGACATTCCCTTAGACGAGCCTTCTAGCGTGTAGATGGTTCCACCACTATCCGTACTTTCCTGAGAAATTTTTGAAAACTCAGGATTTAAGTAACCTTGAGACCTTGTATAAAAACCACTATTTGCAAAGTAAATATTTTCTCTATTTTGCCCCTCGTCATAAGTTGGACCAAAGACTACAAACGGCTCTTGAGAGTCTTTTGTTTTAGATATTGTATTAAGCTGTGAAAGCTCGAATCTGCCAGTTACTGGGTCTAGATATAGGGACAGATTTTCGTTCTTGATTTCATAAAAACTCCTCTCTTCCGAAGTCACTTTTTCTTTTGACTCAACCAGAGTGGAGAGGGGTTCTAGGGGTTTTGATAGTAAGGGCTCACTATCGTCTAAAGTATTGTTTATTATATCTTCTGAATAAACTATATCATTACTGGGTGTATTTACCGGCCACTGCAAAAGTAGATAATAAAGCGTTACGCCTATTGCTATTATTAGTGAAGTTTTAATTACATCCATGCTTGTCCCTCCCAGGAACATTGTCTATACCACAACCACCCCAGGGGTTGCATTTTAATATCCTTTTTAAGGACAAATATCCACCCTTAAAGAGACCATGAACCGACAGAGCTTCTACGGCATATTGAGAACATGTAGGATGAAACCTACAGTTTTGTCCTAAGAGTGGACTAAGAAATCTTTGATAGACCTTTATTAATTTTATAAGCAACCTACTTATCATTATTTTGTTTTAAATTTATTCCAAATATCATTAAGATCTTTTTGAAGATCTTTTTCTTTTCCCTTAAGATTTTTTTTCACATACACAACAAAATCTTTAGGAGGTAATTCTAAAACCTTTGAGAGAAAACTTCCCTTTATTTTTCTTTTAATATTATTTCTGTCAACAGCAAGCCTAGTGTCTTTTTTTTTGATAGCCACACCTATTCTTGCAAGGCCATGCTCATTTGTTTTAGAGAGGACGAGAACGTTCCTAGTGGAATATTTTTTATCTGGAGAAGAAAAGATTTCCTTGAAGCCCTCCTTAGAGGGTATTGAGCGCTTGATGGCCATTCTAGACCGTTAGAGATAGTCTCCCCTTTTTCCTTCTATTACTAAGAACTTTTTTTCCGCCCAAGGTAGAGTTTCTTGCACGAAAACCATGCGTCCTTGCTCTTTTTATTCTGCTGGGCTGATAAGTTCTTTTCATAATGTTTAAAAGGTAATTGGGTTGCGCATAATAGAGTTTTTGGTGGGTTAAAACAAGCAAAATGTTTAAAACAATATATTAACAACTTATCCACAATTAAAATCTGTGTTTATTCTGTGGATAACTTTATTTATTTATATATAATCAGTTAAATGACTGATTTACACTTTTGGGGAGAATGCAAGAAAACTTTAGAGCGAGATTTGCCTGTCGAGGAGTATTCTACATGGATTGCCCCGCTTACACTAGAACAAAATAATGGCTCAAACCCCTTGTCTTACAGCGTTTTGGCCCCTAATAAATTTATATCTGACTGGGTCGAAGACAACTATGGACACACCATCAAGGAGAGGTTGTCTGCTATTACAAGCAACAGAGATCTAAATCTTAATTTTGAGATATTCGTAGACTACCATGAAAAGCAACCCTCTGATGTTGCTTCAGAAGAACCTTTAAAGGCTAATCACATAAATACAACACCCCCAACAAGTCCAGAAAAAAGTAACCTTATAGAAAATTTTACCTTTGATACTTTTGTAGAAGGAAAGTCAAATCACATTGCCTTAGCTGCCTCTAGACAAATTGGGGATGGGTTCAAGAACTCCTACAACCCACTTTTTATCTATGGAGGCGTAGGACTTGGCAAAACCCATTTAATGCATGCAGTAGGAAACGAAATCCTTAGGAAGGATCCATTAAAAAAAATAGCTTATGTTCATTCCGAGAAATTCGTGAGTGATATGGTAAAATCACTACAGTTAGGTGCAATTAATGAATTTAAGCATTATTACAGATCTTTGGATGCTCTGTTGATAGATGATATTCAGTTTTTTGCAAAAAAAGAACAATCCCAAGAAGAACTTTTTCATACTTTCAACTCTCTTCTAGAAAGAGGAAGTCAGATGATTCTAACTTGTGACCGCTATCCAAAGGAGATAGATGGTCTTGAAGATAGGCTGAAGTCGAGGCTTGGTTGGGGCTTGCCCGTTGTAATTGAACCTCCAGAATTAGAGACACGCGTTGCTATTTTATTAAGCAAAGCAGAGTCTATGAATCATGAACTTAATGAGGAGTCTGCTTTTTTCATAGCTCAAAAAGTACGATCTAATGTTAGAGAGCTTGAAGGGGCCTTAAAAAGAGTGATAGCAAATTCAAATTTTACAGGAAGAACCATATCAGTTGAACTGATCAAAGACTCTTTAAAAGACTTATTGGCCATACAAGCTCGACAAGTAAGTGTTGAGAATATACAAAAAACCACAGCAGAATATTACAATATTAAGATGAGTGATATTCTCTCTAAAAGAAGAAGCAGATCTGTTGCCAGACCAAGACAAATGGCTATGTTTTTGGCTAAAGAACTTACAAATTATAGCCTACCTGAAATAGGTGACTCTTTTGGTGGTAGAGATCACACAACCGTTATACACGCCTGTAAAAAGATAAAGGAATTAAGATCATTCAATCTAGATATAGAAGAGGATTATAGGAAGCTTTTAAGGATTTTGACTATATAATACTTATATGAAATTCATTGCAGAAAAGTCTCAGATAGTAGATTCACTTCAAAATGCAGCCGCTGTAGCAGAAAGGCGTCAGACAATACCAATTTTAGCAAACTTACGATTGAAGATTGTTGATGGAAAGCTAGAAGTAACAGCCACAGATTTAGAGATTCAAATCAAAACTTATTCTGATTTAATAGAAATTCAGGAAGAGGGTGAAACCACTGTATCTGCCAGAAAAATGTCAGAACTCTGCAGATCTTTACCAGAGGGAGAAAATGTTAACTTTTCTCTTTCTAATGGAAAGTTGACCGTTAGCTCGAGTAACTTTCATGCTGATTTTGCAACAATATCTTCAGATGATTTTCCAGAAATTGAAATAAGCGAGGAGCAAGTTTCTGTTTCTTTAGAATCTAGCGTTTTAAAAAGAATACTCGCAAAAACCTCATTCTCGATGGCATCTCAAGATGTAAGGTACTACTTAAATGGAATGTTATTAGAGCTCAATGGGAAAAAGATTAATGGTGTGGCAACAGATGGCCACAGGCTGGCCTATTCTTCTTCAGCAATAAGCAAGCCTGAAGTAGACATTAAGAATATTCTTCCTCGTAAGGCCGTACTTGAGCTGGCTAAGCTGCTTTCAGCTGGTAGCGATATAATTAACCTTCTGATAGGTCCTTCATATGTGGTCATCAGAACCGAGAATTTAAGCTTCTCAAGCAAGCTCATTGATGGAAAATACCCAGATTACGATAAAGTCTTTCCCACAGGTGAACCGCTTCCCTTGGAGATAAGCAAGGAAGTACTTCAATCTGCTTTATCAAGGGCATCTGTCCTATCAAATGAAAAATACAGAGGAGTGAGATTTCAGCTCTCTGAGAACAAGCTAAAACTTACTGCAAATAACCCCGAGCAAGAGTCTGCAGAGGAAGAACTAGATGTTCTCTACCAAGGCTCTGAATTAGAAGTAGGGTTTAATATAGGGTATCTCCTTGACGTCTTAAATTCTATAGAAACGGAGAATGTTAAATTTGAATTTTACGGAGAAGATTCTAGTTGCATTATAAAAGAAAGCAATTCAGAAGATGATGTATATGTCATTATGCCCATGAGGCTCTGATGCCGCTTACAAGGCTACAACTTAAGAACTTTCGTTTATTTCAAGACAACCTTTTTACTTTCTCCGACAGGACTAACTTGATTCTTGGAGAAAATGGTTCTGGAAAAACATCTATATTAGAGTCGATCAACATTCTCCTATTAGGAAGCTCATTTCGAACAAAGGAAACTAAAGAGTGTATTAATTTAAGTAAAAACTCTTTCAGTATCACAGGCAAGGGAACATTAGACAATAAAGAGCTCACACTTTTAGTTAAAAATGGACTGAATATAAGAATACACTCCTCTAGAAAGATTGAAGGCACTTCAGCAAAAAAGCAAGATCTTTATTTCTTACAGACTGTAACGGCTAAAAATCTTAGGATGATAGATGGTGAGCCAGACATTAGAAGAGATTACTTTCATGAACTGATGTTTCACGTGAAACCTACTACAAAAAAACTTTATAGCGACTACCAAAGAGCTTTAAAGCAGCGAAACAAGTGCCTTAAGAGAAATCTTGCCAAATCTGAATTATCAACATGGAGTAAAGAGCTGGCTGAATTAGGGCTTGCATTGAGTTTGGAGCAGTATAGTTTCTTCAAGCACTTCAAGGAATATAATATTCAAGGCATAGAAGAAATAGTTAAATCTGGAAAATTTACATTTCTAGATAATTTCAATGTAACTTTTTCTAAGGGGTGGGAAAGATCTAAAAAGCTTGAAGAGTCTTTTAAGGATTCACTCGATAAAGACAAGTCAATTGGTTACACCTCTAAAGGTCCTCACAGAATGGACATAAACTTCCAAATAAATAATAAAAAAGCAGCGTCGAATCTTTCTAGAGGACAACTTAAGATATTGATTTTATTAATTTTTTTAACTAATAACAAACTGGTAAAAAAAATTACAAAAAGGGAAACTTTGTTGATGGTTGATGATCTAGGTTCAGAGTTGGACGTTAAGAATTTACGCTCTTTAATTGAACAGATTATTTTAAGCGAAAACCAAATAGTATTGACTGGCATAGAAGGCGAAGAGATGCATCAATCTATCAAAAAATTGACAAATTTTACGCAGATTAATCTTTGATTTTGTATTAAAATAGATAGATGCCGACTAAGAAAAAATCTGTTGCATCGAAAACCACCAAAGCTTCAACAAAAGCCACTAAAAAAGCTCCCAAAAAAAACAATTCTGGTTCTTACGACTCTTCAAGCATAACAGTTCTCAAAGGACTGGAGGCAGTCAAAAAAAGACCTGGTATGTATATAGGAGACACAGATGATGGAACAGGTCTGCATCATATGGTCTATGAAATTGTAGATAATTCAATCGACGAAGCGCTTGCAGGACATTGCGATGAAATTACAGTAAAAATTGTTGCAGATGACTGTGTGTCTGTTTCAGATAATGGAAGAGGTATACCAACTGATATGCATGAAGAAGGCATGTCTGCTGCCGAAGTAATTATGACAAAATTACATGCAGGGGGTAAATTTGATGATAATTCTTACAAAGTGTCTGGCGGTCTGCATGGCGTTGGGGTTTCAGTTGTTAATGCCCTATCAGAGGACCTCAAGCTAACTATCCACAGGGGTGGAAAAATCCATGAACAAGAATATGCTGATGGAGCACCTAAAGGAAAGTTAAAAGTTACAGGCAAAACAGATAAAACAGGAACAGAAGTAACATTCGTACCATCACCCACCACCTTCACAGACATCAATTTCCAATATGACGTTCTTGAAACAAAACTAAGAGAGTTGTCTTACTTGAATGCCGGATTAAAAATAATTCTTATAGACGAAAGAAGTTCTAAGAAAATGGAATTTTTTCACAAAGGTGGCTTGGCTGAATTTGTAACTTTCCTAAACACTAAAAGAACAACCGTTAATTCAGTTTTTCATTTTGTAAAAGAAGCTGCCGAAGGAATAACAATAGAAGTCTCCCTTCAATGGAATGATGGTTACCAAGAAAATATTCAATGTTATACAAATAATATTAAACAGCGAGATGGAGGGACTCACCTTGTTGGCTTTAGAACTGCTCTTACTCGCACGCTAAATAACTTTATGGAAAAGGAGGGCATGAACAAAGAAAAGGTTTCTACCTCCGGC
>CEQN01211750.1_pt1 | contig 12696 bp, 14 predicted proteins | sample 427011 | NCBI WGS metagenome assembly CEQN01 (sample SAMEA2621277, study PRJEB7988) | marine metagenome | biome: marine biome (ENVO:00000447); feature: deep chlorophyll maximum layer (ENVO:xxxxxxxx); material: "saline water (ENVO:00002010), including plankton (ENVO:xxxxxxxx)" | depth 120 m
AAAACAGAATAAAATGAAAAACATTGTTGCGTTTGGTGCAAGTTCATCTATAAATTCAATAAATAAAAAATTTGCTTTTTATGCTGCTAAGCAAATTGAAGATTTCAAGATTAATTTGTTAGATCTTAACGATTTTGAAATGCCAATTTTTAGTGTTGACTATGAAAAAAATAATGGTATTCCAAAAAAAGCTTATAAATTCAAAAAAGAAATAAGTTCATCTTCAGGAATTATAATATCTTTTGCCGAACACAATGGATCTTATTCGGCCGCATTTAAAAATATATTTGATTGGATTTCAAGAATTGAAAAAATAGTTTGGTATAACAAACCAATGTTTTTGTTATCAACTTCGGATGGATCAAGGGGAGGGATTTCTGTTTTAAAAACTGCATATGAAAGAATCTCAAGAGGAAATCCAAATTCAATACCGATTTTTTCTTTACCTGATTTTTATGAAAATTTTGATATGGAAACTGGAATCGTTAATTCAATTTTAAAAAAAGAGTTTAATTCTTCTTTAAGTATATTCATAAAAAACCTTTTATAATTTCAGAAACTTCATCTGCTTTTGTTATAAAATTTTAAAAAACTATGGCTTAGAATGCCAATATGCCAATCCTAAAAATAATAATTGAAATGGTGCTCTAATTAAAGCAGTCTGTCTAGTTATTCCCAATGCAATTTGAGCTTCTTGACTTTGAATCAAAAAAATATTAGCAGGGAAAACAGCTAACAAAAGAAATATTAATCCCCATGAGGAAAACTTTCTATATTTTGTTAAAAGTCCTGCCCCAAATAATATCTCAAAAAATCCACTTATGTATACCGCCTCTAAAGCCCAATTAATATATGGCGGAACAATTGACAGAAAATAACTAGGATTAATAAAATGATCTACCCCAACATTTAAATAAAAAAATGCCATTAAATAGATTGTTGGCTTTTTTACTTTATTCATTGTCTATATAAATTTCATATATATTTTATTTATGTAATACCCCATTCTTCAAATGGAATTATAGACTTATAATCCTCCAACCTCCTTTATTACAAGGCATAATACAATAAATGCATACACAACAATTACTACTTTTACTTCTAGTGTAAAATATTTTTTCATCTTAGAGATTAGTAATTAAATATAGTATTTAATTAACATAAAATTAGTTTTATATATGTTTAATTAAGTACTTTCAACAAAAATTTATTTATAACATAAACACTATTTAAATGAAAAAATTATTAATTGTTTTAATTGGAATTTTTGCAATTTCATGTCAAAATGAACCTGACTTGAGTTTGTTTAATGCAAATAAAGAAATTGCTGAAAAATGGCTTCGCACCTATGAGTCCCCGGCTGATTATGATCTATTTGAATCAATGGTTGCCGAAGATATTGTTTTTCAATCTCCTCAATATGGAGTAGGAGAAGTTGGCTATGATGAAATTATAGCTCAGGCTAAATATTATATGACTGGTTTTGAAAACGTAACATTTACTGCTAGGGCATGGCTCCCTGGAGTTGATGAAACAACATTAAAAGCAGATGGAAGTGTAAGAGTTTATGGAACTTGGAAAGGGAATAGTATCGCATCAGGCAAATCATTTTCTCTTGATTCATACCATTATTTCTCTGTTAAAGATGGAAAAATATCTCAGTCTGGCGATTTCTTTGATGCAACTGGAATGGTAATAGCTACTCAAGCTGATCCTGAAACTGATCAAACTGAAGAATAGTTTCTATTTTTTTAAACTAAACCCCGCTAATTGGTGGGGTTTTTTTATTTGTTATATTTAAAAAATGAATGATTTACTAAAAAATTATTTTGGAATAACTCCCATTGATATTAAAAAATTAAATGGATATGACAACTTTAATTATTTAATAAAATCATCTTCTAATACATATGTTTTAAAAACATATTCGAATTCCAAGATGTTAGCATTTATTAAGGCTGAAACTGAAGCATTAATTTTTTTAAATTCTGATAAAAGCTTCAAATCTCCAATTCCTGTTAAGTTCTTAGATGGAAGCTATGTAAGAAAAATAAGATATAATGACGAAGAAATAATAGTTCGTCTTTTATCATATTTGAATGGTGATCTTATGGGAGATGTTCCTGGCTCTGAATCAATAAGTAATTCTCTTGGAGCCTTTTTAGCTAAATTAGATTTAAGATTACAATCTTGGAATAATCAAATAATAAAAAGTAGATCATCATCTGAATGGAATTTAGATTCCTTCTCCGTCTGTGAAGAATATATCCCTTTTGTAGAAAGTTCTAGAGATAGAAGTTATATTAAATATTTTTTTCAACAATATAACTTTGAAATTAACCCCATAAGTGAAAAATTAAGGAAATCTATAATTCATAATGATGCTAATGAATATAATCTGATTGTTAAAAATAATTGTGTTAATGGAATTATTGATTTTGGTGACATTTCATTCTCAGATCTTATAAATGAATTAGCTATAGCTATAGTTTATAATTCCTATAGAGAAGACAACTACTTAACTAAGGCTGAGCAATTAATCTGTTCATATAATAAGATTTTACCTATAAATGAATTTGAGATAAAGGCTCTTTATTATAAAATCGCACTACGACTTTGTATAAGTGCATGTAATTCGGCCAAAGCCAAAAAATTTAATCCAAATAATAATTATATCAGCCATAGTGAGACAAAAATATTAAAAATGCTAAGGGGTTGGATAAAAATAAACCCTTATGATGCTGAAAATCGTTTTCGTAAAGCTTGTGGATTAAATAATTTAAAGCCATCTACTATTTCGTCATTAATATCAAAAAGGAAAAAAAATTTTAGTTCTAACTTATCACTTAGCTACAATAACCCTATTTATTTCAAAAAAGCTGCTTTTCAATATATGTATGATGAAAAAGGTAGGACTTTTTTAGATGCCTATAATAATATTCCTCATGTTGGACATTGTCATCCAAAGACAATTTTAAGTAGTCAAAGACAAATGTCAAAACTAAATACTAATACAAGATATCTATACGACTCATTATATAGTTATACAGAGAACCTTCTTTCGAAGTTTCCTAAAAATTTAAATAAAGTTTTCTTTGTTAATTCTGGCAGCGAGGCTTCTGATCTAGCTGTAAGAATGGCCAAATGGCATACTAGAAAAGATAAAATTGTGGTCATTCAACAAGGATATCATGGTCATACTCAAATTGGAATAGAAATAAGTGATTATAAGTTTAATAATATCAAAGGAATTGGGAAACAGAATCATATTATAAAAACTCCTATACCAGCTTCTAATATGAGAATTAAAAACTCTAATGACTATATTGATGGTTTTGATAATCAACTTTTAGAAAATGAAAATCAAATAGCGCTTTTTATAAGTGAAACTATATTAGGGTGTGCTGGTCAAGTATGTTTACCAAAAAACTTTTTAAAAAATATTTACTCCAAAATTAGAAAACAGGGCGGAGTTTGTATAGCAGATGAAGTACAGACTGGGTTTGGAAGAACAGGAGATAACTTTTGGGCATATGAAGATCAAGAGGTTGTTCCAGATATTGTTATTCTAGGAAAACCTATGGCTAATGGACATCCAATGGGCGCAGTAATTACCAGTGAAGAAATTAGTAGCTCTTTTGAAGAAGGGGTAGAATTTTTTAGTTCTTTTGGAGGGAACCCTGTTTCTTGTGAAATAGCAAATAGTGTTTTAGATATTATGGATGAGGAAAAACTCCAACAAAACGCTAAGAAAGTAGGTGATTATTATAAAAAATCATTAACTGAATTAAGTAGCTTCAATGAGCATATTGGAGAAATCAGAGGTAAAGGTCTTTTTTTAGGAATTGAAATTATCAATCGCGATCAATCGGCAAATTCTATGTTAGCTCAACAAATTAAAAATGAACTAAAAGACAAATTAATTCTTGTAGGCACAGATGGAGAAAAAAATAATATAATTAAAACTAAACCCCCATTATGCTTTGAAAAACAAAATGTTGATCATATAATTTCCGAACTTGATAAAATACTAAGAAATAGTTAATTAAATCTTTGAACTTTATCATTAAAAGAGCCTGGAATCCTATTTACTTTATCTCCTGAATAATGACCCATATAAAAAAATCCAAGACATTTTTCATCCTTAGATAATGGAATAAAATCGCCCAAATAATTCATATAAGATGGAGAGCTCCAATAAGATCCAATTTTCATTTGAGAGGCCATTAACCACATATTTTGAACAGCCATTGATACTGATGCTATTTCTTCCCATTCAGGTATTGACCTATTTGGATCTCTTTGCATACAAATTGCAATAACTAAGTATGATTTAGAAAATTTTTCTATAATTTTTTTATATCTAAATTCTGATTGTTTTTGAGATGTATCTATATATTTATCCGCCAAGAATTTTCCCAATTTTTCTTTTGAGGTCTTTTTAAAAACTTTAAATCTCCAAGGCTCAGTTTTTTTATGAGTAGGAGCCCAATTAGCCGCTTCTAAGATTTTAAATAAATCGTCTTCTTTAATTGGCACATCATTATATTGATAAGGCATTACGGAACGTCTGTTTTTTATAATATCAAAAACATCCATAATGATTTATTAATTGTAATGATCTTTTACCCACAAAATTGATTCATCAAGATTTTCAAAAACTTGATCTTGTGGAATTAAATTAGGAATTATGTCAATTCTTTCTAACATATATTTTGGTTGCTCTACTAATCCTACAAGTAGGACCTTTTTTCCAGATGAAACTAAATCAACAAGAACATCTTCCATCGCATAAAGTCCAGATTGATCCATGTAAGGCATTTTTTCAAGTCTAATAATAATTACTCCTGAATCATTAGGAATTTGTTTAGCTAATTGTTGAAAATCAGAAGTTGAACCAAAAAATAAAGGTCCTTCAACGTGTTTAATAAATACGTTTTTGGGGATATTTTTTTCATCTTTCCACGGCACTTCTTTAAGAGGTACAACTGATGATTTTTCTGCGGTTAAATCACCTATTTTTTTCATAAACATTAATGAAGCAATTACCAATCCTATTCCAACAGCATAAACTAAGTTCCATACAGATGAAAGGATAAGCACAATAAGCATTATGGAAACCTCTGCTCTTGGCATGTAGGGAATTGCTTTTAATCCTTTATAATCCATAACCCCTATACCTACGGTAATTAAAATTCCTGCTAAAACAGCAGCTGGAATCATAGACGCAATTGGACCTAAAGCAAGTAAAATCAATAATAAAACTAATCCAGCAATCATGCCTGAAATTCGAGTTTTTCCTCCAGCATTAATATTTACTACTGTTCTGATAGTGGCTCCTGCTCCAGGAATTCCGCCAAATATTGCTCCTATAGTATTTCCAATTCCTTGGCCTATTAACTCTTTATTAGGCTTGTGTTTAGTTTTAGTCATATTATCTGCTACAACCGAAGTAAGCAAAGAATCAATTGCTCCCAACAAAGCAAGAGTTAGTGCGGTGAATATGTATGGAGTTATGCTACTCAAACTAAATTTAGTGAAAATAGACAAGTTAGGGATTGGCAGTCCACTTGGAATTGTCTCAATTGGTCTATAGTTTAAATCAAATCCAACAGCAATTCCTGACATAATCAAAAGTGCAACAAGAGTACTAGGAATAGCTGTTGTGATTCGCTTAAAACCATAAATAATTATAATGGTTCCAAGCGCTAATAAAAGCTCTAAAATATTGATATTAGAAAGAGAATTCTTAATATATTTTAAAGATCCAACTACACCCGAAGATGCTGAACCAGCAATTGCTCTTGATTCTTTTAAAATATCTTGCTCGGGAATATTTTGAGTTTTCTGAATTGTTTGTGTTATTTCTTCTAAAATAAATGTTGAACCTTTAATTTCATCATCAATAATATTACCCAATATTTTTTCTTCAGCTATTGGTTTAAATTTCTCAACGAAATTGGGATCTTCAGAAGGGTAGTAGCCTACTGCAGGTGCAATTTGTGTAATTATAATTATTACTCCAATTGCAGTCATAAATCCAGAGACAACAGGATATGGAATATATTTAATATATTTCCCAAAACCTACTAAGCCAAGACATATTTGCATTAATCCAGATAACAAGAAAATTGTTAGAATAGCAGGTAAAGCTTTGGACACATCACCGTCATTAATTGCTATTAAAGCTCCAATAACAACCATACTTACTGCTGTCATAGGAGCTGTTGGACCTGAAATTTGAGTGTCAGTTCCGCCAAAAAGAGCTGCAAAAAAACTAACAAAAATAGCTCCATATAATCCTGCGCTTGGTCCCAAACCAGAGCTTACACCAAATGCTAAAGCTAAGGGAAGAGCAACAATTCCTGCTGTTAATCCTCCAAAAAAATCTCCCTTTATATGAGAAAAATCTAATCCAAAATTCTTCATACTAATTTATATAATATTTAAAATGTTTTTATCCCGGAAAAGGAAATGATGAATGATGAAGATCTATTTTTAATTCTCCATCAATCAACTTATAGCCAAATGTGTATTCAACTTTAGCTTCATTTCCATCTAAATCAGTAAAAAAATAATTTCCCATAGCTATTGCTCTATTATCTTCTAAAATAATACCCGCATTTTCAAACCTCACTTTGGTCCATGGTTGAATTGCAAATCCTTTATCTTCCGAACATTTTCTGTCTTCCCCTGCAATGAAATATGACAAAGCCTCTAATTTAGTTGGTCTAAATTGCTCAAAAGCACACTTAGTAGGTTTAAATAATACATTTCCAGAATCAAAATCATAACGCTCATCAAGAAAAGTATTACAATATGTTTCACACTCAGATCTATTATGCTTTAGAGATCCAATTTTAACAACTCCGTTTCCCCATTTATCTTGGGCATTTTCAACTTGACTTTTTGTAATCATTTTTTTTTTTTAGACCTTAAAAATAGTAACAAATCATGTTTTAAAAAAATTAAAAAATTGTTAATTTTTAACGTTTATTTTTAACTAATCTAAATATAAAATAGTGATTTATAGTTATTTATATTGATTCTAACTTCAATCAATATTACTTTTGATAAAAAAATTAAAAAGTTATGTCTATAAGGATAGGTAATAGTTGTTCAAATTGTGAGAATCTTCAAAGCAATAATCTATGTAAAATTCATATGGTTTCTGTTAATCCTACATACACATGTAATAGTTTTAGTATGAAAGCCGCAATTAAAAATGATCCTAATTGTGTTACTTGTGTAAGATATGAAGCTCCAAGCTGTGAAAACCCAAAAAAGGCTGCTCCAAAAATGTCGTGTTCACATTGGGCTCCTCAAAATGCTGTAGCTTAATTTTATAAGATTTTCTTAGTTTTAATTTGTTATAATTACATTGTAATTGAACCCAGTCTGGTGCATTTTTGTTTACCACATTTGATGTCGTTTGCAAATCCTTGCGAGGCTTAACTCAGTCTGAACTAAAAATTCATGATATATGACCCTGTGGATTTATCCATCTGCAAAATTAGTTTTCATTTCAATAACTATTTAATATCAAATATAGCGATTAACTTAGAGGAGTTCAATCATTCCCCAATTACTATAATGCAAACAGCCCCATAGTTCAACGGATAGAACAAAAGTTTCCTAAACTTTAGATACAGGTTCGATTCCTGTTGGGGCTACAAAAAAACCAGGTCAATTTTGACCTGGTTTTATAACTACATTCTAAATACTTTATTTATTTGCAATGTGATTTTCAATCTGAGCTTGCATTCCACTTACATCCATCCAATCTGATATCTCTGCTATTTTTCCATCAGAATTAAAATTAAAAACTCCATACCACTTATTATAAACTTTAGCGCCTGATTCAGTATGAATTCCAGACCAAGTTCCATAAATTCTCATAATATTTGGACTAGAAGATGGTCCTTGTTCTCCTGATGAAAAAGCTGAACCTGCCCAATAAGCTGGTGCATTTTCATTAACTAGTCCTTCTCCCTCAGAAAAAGTAATATCTTCAAATTGATCGAAGTAAGCCTGAAACTGAGACTTTACATCATCATATCCAAGAATTTTATTACCATTATATTGAGGAGGACTCCACTTTAATGAGTCTGTCATTGTTCCCATTAAATTATCTATATTTTCATCATTAAATGCCTTTCTGTAAACATTAAATGTTTCAATTTGTTTATTAAAAGCCGCTTTATCTTCTTTAGAAGGACCTCCAATTTCAACTTTTGTTTCTACATTCGTGTCACATGAACTAAAAACAAATAATACTATTGTTAATAGACTAAATATATTTTTCATTCTATAATTATTTTATAATTAACTGCAAAATTACAAAATTTTAATAACTGGTCAATTAAGATATATAAATCAATATCTAACGAGGATATTACTTGTGTTTTGAAATTAAATTAATATATTTCGAAAAAATTAATTAAAATGAAAAAAATATACTTTTCGATTTTAGTGTTTTTATTCTCACTAAACTCATTCTCTCAAACTAGTTACTGGACCTCTTACAATTTTTCTGTTAATCCCGAAAATGAGGAAATTGTCTATAATTTAATGGATGACCATTTTAAAAACAATCCGATTGATGGAGTATCTGTTTACCTATATGAGAATCACATTAAAGATCATAAAAACAATTATACTCATAGTGTAATTTTAAGTGGAAATAAAGAATCAATGTCATCAAGCTATGATTCTCCCAGAGATAAGGCTTTTGAATTATTTCAATCTAAAATTGGATATTTCACAAAACCATATAGCTCTGCTATGGGGAATAGAACCTCAGCATTTAATAATGGAGATAAGCCTATTCAAAAATATTATTTTATAGATGCTGAAAACGCTTCTAAATTATCTATCGCATTTAATAATTACGGAAAACATAGACCAAAAAATCATCAAGCTTTATTTGGATCAATAACAACTGGTATATCTCCAGCAGGAGAATCCCACTGGATAATAATTGGTTTTGACAGTTTTAAAGATGCTTTAGAACAAAGCGATTACAGACAAAATAATAAAACAGCTCAACAAGCATGGAATAAATATATAGAAGAAGGATTTGTTGGTGATACAAAAATTGTTCGTTCTGGTTTAAGAATTCTTTTGGGAAAATGGTAGTTCACAAATAAGCTTTAAATTAAAAAACGTCCTTTTTAGGGCGTTTTTTAATTTTGAATTTCTAATTCAATCTCTTTTAAAATCTTTTCTATTTCAACTTGAAATGAAACACTAAAACTTTCTTTATTTTCATCCCACATTTCTTTATAGCCGTTATCTCTATTAAAAGATTTCATTATAAGTCTCCTATATGCTTCCCATGCTTCTTCTTCAAAAAGACCAATCTGATATTGATAAAAAGAATTGTCAAAATCTCTAAAGTTAAATTCGCGGTATTTCTCTAATTGGTGGTTTTCATAATCATTTAACTTTTCCCCTTTTGCCAATTTATAGTCTGCTTTTGCTAAAGTATTCTGATCAATGGTTATAGTAAAAATTTGCATGTCAGTTTCATTTAAGGATTGTCTTATTGTGGCTTTTGCTACCTGATTGCTTTGATTAATTTGGACTCCAACAAAAATAAGAGAGGCTACAACAGCAATTGTACTAATCGAATTAACTATTATTTTAAATTTTTTCATCTTAATTTATTCTATACTGTTCTTCCAAAAAAAGTCATTCTAGATTGTTCAGAAAGAGGGAGTCCTTTTTTATTATTATAATTAAATGTAACCAAAATTCTTTCTCCCTTATTAACCTCAGTTACCCTGTGTAGTGATTTATTCCCCTTAAATATCATTAAGTCTCCTTCATATGCAGATTGAACATTAGGAGATATTTTTTCGTTAAGAACATCTTCAACTAACTCATAATTTTCGTTACCCTGCTTGTCATATCGCATATCAGTAAAATACTGATATATCCCCCCTTTTTCACAATTTTTAATTAATAAAGTAATTGTAAAATCAGAATTATCAAAATGCCAGCCTAGTGAATCCCCTTCTTCATAATAATTTATATTAATGCTAGATAAATTATCATTGTAGGGGTGAAGAGAATTAGTCCCGACTATTGAGCATATAAACTTTTGAAAAAGTTTTGAATTATATATTTTCATTAAATATGATTTCTTTGAAATTAAGTCATTTGCAACACATTTCTTAGTAGTTTTCATCCGTCTATTTCTTGGACTATTCAATTCAAATGACTCGTCATTAGGTTTTATATAAACATTATACTCGGAAATACTCGAAAAGGAATACTTTTTAAGACTCCTTGCTTCAAGTAGCATTTCTTTTAGAATCTTTTTAGATATAAACTCTTTAAAAACAAGAATTCCTTTTTCTGATAAAATCTTGGAATGCAATGCCGTTGAAGAAAAAAAACTTTTATTATATTTTTTTCCAAGAATATCATATAGTCTGTTCATTAAAATAATTTTTGATTTCTATGAAAGTTATAAAATTCTGAATTAATTATTTACATTTAAAAAAATATTAAAATGAAAAAAACTCCTATAGAAGTTTTTAGTGATTGGGCGGAAAGTGGCAAAGATCTTGGAATGCAGAAAGGGCATAAAAAATCCGTTGAGCATATGTTACATTTTGCAACTAAAGATCTAGATAACTTTTCATTTATCGATGCAGGATGTGGAAATGGATGGGTTGTCCGAGATGTTTCAAATTCCCCCAAATGTATTGATGCAACAGGAGTTGATGGATCCTTAAATATGATATCTAAAGCCAAAAGTTTAGATCGAACCAACAACTATATATGTGCTGACTTACTTAATTGGATTCCGGGTAAAAAAGTTGATTTAGTTCATTCAATGGAAGTATTTTACTACTTTGAAAATCCTAAATCATTAATAAATCATATTTATACAAATTGGTTAAAAGAAAATTCTAGATTAATTATTGGTATTGATTATTATTTTGAAAATACTGTGACTCATTCTTGGCCGGAAGAAACCGGAGTCTCCATTATGAAATTATTTTCTGAAAGTCAATGGACTCAGTTTTTCAAACAAGTGGGTTTTAAAAATATTAATTCATGGAGGTTTGGACAAAGTGAAAATTGGTCAGGAACACTAATTATAACTGGTATTAAATAATTTAAATTATGAATGATTGGATATTAAAAAAAAACAGGCTTTGTAAAGAATTTTTATTTAAGGATTTTAATGAATCTATTCGTTTTATCAATAAGATTGGTGAAGAAGCAGAATCATTAAATCATCATCCAACAATAATCAATACTTATAACAAAGTTTATCTTGAATTATGGACACATACAGAAAATAAAGTGACTGAACTTGATCATCAGCTAAAAAAAAGAATAGATTATATAAATGAAAATCTCCAAAATGAAAATTACTCTGTTTAAGCAAATTTTTATTTTATTTTCAATTTTTTTAATTATTGGCTGTTCAAAGAGTCAAACTAAAATTAAGTATCTAGCACTTGGAGACAGTTATACGATCGGCGAGAGTGTAAAAGAAAATGAAAGATGGCCAAACCAATTAGTTAGTCGACTTGAAAAAAAATTTAATTATTCTGTAAAATTGCAAATTATAGCTAAAACGGGGTATACTACCGGAGAATTACTAGAGAAAATTAATAAAACTAATATTTCTAAGAATAACGACTATGTTTCTCTTTTAATAGGAGTTAACAATCAGTTTAGAGATTTAGATATTTCTATTTTTGAAAAAGAATTAAATATTTTGCTGGATAAGTCTATTGAATTTGCAAACGGCGAAAAAGAAAATGTTTTTATTCTATCAATTCCTGATTGGGGGGTAACTCCATACGGAATAAAAAAAAATAGAGATAGTGTAAGTAAAGAGATAGATAATCACAACTTATTAATTTCAGAATTAACTAAAAGTAAAGGCTTAGCATATTATAATATAACTAAGATTTCAAGACAAATTAATGAGATAGATGGTCTAATCTCTATAGATAGTCTTCACCCAAGTGGAAAAATGTATTCCATGTGGGTTGATGAAATTGTAGGCTTTTTTAATTAAATATATTTTGATTTGAAAAAATTTTTTTTTGGATATTTACCTAATAAATCCATGATATGTTTAAGGATATTCTCATTTATATTTATAGCTCTTTCACCATTTATCTATTATAAAACCATAGAAGGAATTTTTATTGAAGATGTTTTTGCAATGATTATATATAGCGGAGCTTTTGAAATTATTTATTTTTGGTTCTACAGCATATTATTTATAAATTTATTAAGCTATTTAGGTTTTAAAATTTCCAGTAAATGACTAATTATAAATCACGCTTTTTCATAGTTTTTACATTACTTATCTTTTTTGTGAAATGTTCGAAAGACTCTGATTCTGTTGATGAGAATTCGATTGTTTCCAGTAGTTTATCTAATGAAGATATTAATTTGGCATTAAAAATCCATAATGACGCACGTTCAGAAGTGGGAGTTCCTGCACTATCTTGGTCAAGTTCTTTGTCTGAAGATGCTCTTCAGTGGGCTATTGAAATGGCAGAAAAGGATGAAATGTTTCATTCTACAAATGATAGTAGGCCAGGTCAAGGAGAAAATCTATATTACTGGTGCTGTAGTACTGGTGAAATTGAAACCTTTAGCTCAACTCCCGGAAAGGATGCTTCGGTTTTGTGGTATAATGAAATTCATGATTAC
>CEQN01067972.1_pt1 | contig 12692 bp, 13 predicted proteins | sample 427011 | NCBI WGS metagenome assembly CEQN01 (sample SAMEA2621277, study PRJEB7988) | marine metagenome | biome: marine biome (ENVO:00000447); feature: deep chlorophyll maximum layer (ENVO:xxxxxxxx); material: "saline water (ENVO:00002010), including plankton (ENVO:xxxxxxxx)" | depth 120 m
AGCAATAATATTCTGCTTCATATACCCCATATATTGACGTATTTGCTCACAACTTCTCATAGATAAAAAACAAGCCTGTGCATCAACAATGACTTTATTACCTTCACTTGTCATCCCAGCAGCGACACCAATCATATTTTGTTCAGCGATACCCATATTTATAAAATTATTGGGATATTTTGATTTAAATCGGCCTAAGCCAACTGGTTCTGACATATCAGCAGATATAACATAAATATTTGATTCTATTTTTTGTTTTTCCATTAAACCAATACTAAATGCAGCTCCATTTTGTCCTAATCTTGAATAAATCTTAGCTTTAAGTTTATTTATCTCTATCATAGTAATTTTTAAACTTGCTCTGATACTGCAATTTTATATTGCTCAGAATTCAAACTTCCGTGGTGCCAATCAACGCTATTTTCCATAAAAGAAACACCTTTTCCTTTAATTGTGTGAGCAATGATTGCATTTGGTTTTGAAGTATGTTTATTTAAAAAACCTTTATCTAATTCAGTAAGATTATGTCCATCAATTTCACAAACGTTAAATCCGAAAGATTCAATTTTCAATCCAAGTGTTGATTTATCCATGATATCTTTTGTATAGCCATCAGATTGTAATTTATTAAAATCAACAATCAAGGTTAAGTTTGTCAAATTATAATGTGCTGCTGACATTAAAGACTCCCAAATCAATCCTTCATCACACTCTCCATCTCCCACTAATACATAAATATGATTTTTTAATTTATTTATCTTACATGAGATCGCAACTCCAACGCCAAAAGATAGTCCTAAACTAAGGCTACCACCGGAAAATTCAATACCTTCAGATAAATTGCGTTTTGCATGTGCATAATATGGCGATCCATTTTTTTCAAATGTATCCAAATCTTCTTTTTTAATATATCCACAATATTCTAAGGCTGTAAACAATGCCATTGCAGAATGTCCTTTGCTTAAAATAAATCGGTCTCTTTTATCATCGTGTAAATTATTTTTGTTTATATTGAGAATTTTGCCATATAAAATTGCTAAAGTTTCTACGACAGATAAGCCTGCACCTAAATGTGTGCCACTTAAACCAACACCATATGTCAGCTCAAGCACTCTCAGTCTCATTTTACGACACATTTCTGTAATTTTTTTAAACTGTTTACTATTTTGATTCATACGACTTTAGAAAATAAATTATTATTTCATAATATTTAATAAAAATAATAGGCATCGAAGTATTTTATCCAAATAATCTACTAAATAAGGCTCTTACTAAATTTTTATCATCTGAGGAAAGTTCAATGAAAAGCCTGCTAATTCTGTTGCTATTGTTTGCTATCTGGTTAGTTTTACTATTGTATAAATAATTATTAAATCTTTTATTTTATTTATTAATGAGTAATTTACTATACGTGTGTTATAGTATAGGTGTTTTAAAAATTAATGTGGACACTTGAGTTGCAGGTATAAGTTATATCAAGAATGCTTCTTCTAATATTTTTTGCCTTGGTCTCAATAGCTCTAATGTTCATTTAATTCAGTCCTTGATTAATTAAATCCTATATAAATTCTCACTCAATTAAGATTTTTATAGCCTAACTCTTTGAAAAGATAAGGTTAAACCCCTCAGCATAGCTAACCCCAGATTCACTGCCCAAAACTTTCGCCCTTGCTTTCACAGCCTCAAGGCTTCGTGGATGAGGGAAAGGAACTAATTCGTGTGTATAACACTTTAACGCTTTCAGTTTTTTATCTATAGTTGAACCAATATCAATAAAGATGTTTGGACAAAACATTTTAAATGGAGTTCTTGCTCCCCACTCAGTTGAGGAATTTACATGATAGGTGAGAATATTTTTTATGGAGCTTTGAGGTTTAGGTCTTGCAATAACCATAACTGATTCATAAAGTATTTGATGGTCCAAGTTAACATCATAGTTATGGTGTGTGAATATGGTGTCAGGTTGAATTCTATTTACAATTTTGCCTAATTCTATATTGATGCTTACTTGGCTAACAGTATCTAAAGACATGTCAGGAAAATCAAGATGAATGACATCATTAACTCCTAAAATATTGCATGCGCTTAATAATTGTTTATGTCTTATTTCATACATCTCCTTATCATTAGGATATTGGCTACTAACTCCGTCGGTTACAACAACAACGGTTACTTTACCACCCTTCTGTATTATAAGGGGTATTGTACCTCCAACACCTAGTACTTCATCATCAGGGTGTGCACATACTATTAATGCTCTATTGAATTCAATCATCATTAATTAATTTTTTTAAAGCAGATATTTCTCTTTTCAAAGCAAACAATTCGTCTTCTAAATGATACCCTAGCTTCTCTCCCAATTTAAAGTATTTAGAGGAAACCTCTTTCCCATTTATAAAAAATTTACTCAGCCATATGGGCCTATCACCGGCTTGCACCATTATAGAATTATTTTTTTTTGCTAATATTTGGCCCTTTGTGCCATAATAAGAGGTAACCTTATTAATATTTGCGCGAAATATGGTGATTTTTTGATTATTATAATACGTGTATGCTCCTGGATATGGCTCTGAAACAGCACGAATTAATTTTTCTATGTCATAAGCACTTTTTTCAAAGTTAAGAAATCCATCACTTGGCGTCCTCCTTCCTCGATAGGTTGATTTTTTTAAGTCTTGAACTTTAAATTTAATTTCCTTCGAAATAATGTTATCATATAATTCAGAAAAAGCATCGCGAAGATTTTCTGCAACTACCTTATATAATTCGGAAGCATATGAATTTGTTGGTACTTCAAAGTATTTTTGAACTAAAATTTCTCCTGAATCTACTCCCTTGCTCATTTTAAATAGAGTTATTGCGCTCTCTTTCTTTTCTTGAATGATAGTCCAAGGTACTGGGGCTCGTCCTCTACCTTCTGGCAATGGAGAGGGATGGCTACCAACAATAAATTCATTTGGTATATTTAGCAAATTTTCTTTAAAGATTTGGCTCCAACCAAGAACAAAAATATAATCAGGATTTTCATTTTTTATATGCAAACAAGTTTCAGTGCTGTTTATATCCTTTGTATCGATTGTATTTATATTATTAGTACTGCAAAATGGATGCAAATCAACATAATCAGAAACACCATCGGATTCTGCTGGAGGAAGTGTAACAAGCGATACAACATTAACTTTCTTTTTTATTAAACCGCGAAGGGCTACATCACTTTCAATGTTTGCTCCAACACATATTATTCGAGGTTTACTTAATTTTTGTTTCAATTTAATTTTTCCAAATTGCCTTAGTATTTTCTAATTCAGTAATGTGATTAGTATTTGGTTATTTTTGAATAATTTATGATTATGCCATTTTTATGCTTAGATCTGAATTCCTGTAAAATTTTTAATTTGATTTTTAATGTTAACAAATTTATTCATTAAAAACACAATTTGCATTGACGTTCTTTACTAATCATGCATTTTTAGATAATATCTCAACCTTTTTAATATCGAAGCAAAAAAGGATTTACCATCTGAAGCAAGTTCAACATATAATCTTTTAAGCCTACTACTCTTACTTTGTATCTGCTTTGTATCACTTTTTAACAAATAATTAATAAATATCCTATTTCTTCTGCTATTAAAAATTTCGTTGAAAACCTTTGAAGGGACTGGTGTTTTAAATAATTTGTGGGCAATATACATCACTATTTGGACTCTTATTCCAGCTTCATCCTCCTCTACCCATTTTAAAATCAAATCCCAATCAATATTTGCAGCTCTAGCTAATCTATCAATATCCACATATAGTCTTAGCCCTGGTGAAAGGGTATAGTAATGACCAGATGCAATGTGAAGCGCACAAAAGTACATCAAGGAAGTTTCTGACAATACTCTAATGTTTGAATTATCAATTTGTTTCGCTGAGATTCTTTCCTTCGCAAGTCTCTCATTATACTTTTCTTGTATCAGGAAAGCCCTACTAGTCGTTGTCCATAAAATATTAATCCAAAAACCATCATTTAATTTGTTAGGATTGAAAAACATTGATACTTGCTCTGAATAATTAGAAACTCTTCCAGAACGATTTTCATAAAGAAATCCCATATCTGTAAGGCATTTGATGATAATCTCTTTTTCGTTGGGGTCAGCATAAAGATCAACATCTCCAGAACAAAAACATCCAAGGCATGAATTACTAAGTAACACAACTCCATAATTTTCAGCCAGTGTTAATGTTTTTGATCCAACAGTTTTCATCTCTAGAAAGACTCCATCTACAATTGACTTAATTTTTCTATTTCTTTCTAAATATGAATCATGTTTATGAATCCAATATTCCTTATCGCATCCAATATGAGAAAGTACACATGCAGCAAAAGGCAGTATTTTTTCTTTGTTTATTATTGCTTCAAAAGAACCCCTTTTATGTTCACTATAATATTCTTTTAAAAGTATCTTTTCATCTAATGTTAAAGATTTTGGGACTTTTAGAAATAGGGATGTTAAATCTTGTCCTCTATATAAAATCATAGAGTAAATTTTTTCTTAGATTTAAAATGTATTTTTGATGCAATTATTTTTATCAAATGACTATATTATATTTCTTCAATAGTTCTTTACCCTTTTTAAAAGAACTAAAATCAATTATGTCATCCATTTCCATCATAATATCAAAACCGTCTTCTAATGCAGCAATTAATGACATATGCCCAACTGAATCCCAGTTTGTAATCGATTGGTATTCAAGAGTTTCTAATAATTTCTCTTCAACCTCAAAAGATTCAATAAATGCATTTGTATATATTTTTGCATTTTCTTTATTTGTATTCATTTTTACAATATTCCATTATTAAATGTTTAATAATCAAAATTTATTCCCTCCATCAATTCTAATAACCTGCCCATTAATAAATGAAGACCTATCAGATGCAAGGAAACTAACAATATCACTTATCTCTTCCGCTTGGACCATCCTTTTAAACGGCTCATCAATAGATGATAACATCTCTCTTTCTTTTCTTGCTTCATCAGAATGTCCCATATCTGTATTTGTTAAGCTAGGTGCTACAACGTTTACTCTGATCCCGTGTTTACCTAATTCATATGATAAAGTTTTTGAAAAGGCTATCATTGCAGCCTTAGAGGTGCCATAAGCACAATTGCCCTCACTTAAATCGATACCAGCAACCGAGGAAATATTAATTATGCTCCCTTTTTTGTTTCTTATCATAGACTTGCATACAAGTTGCGTTATTTCAAGCATACTGAAATAATTCACTTCAAAAACTTCTCTTATGGTATTTATATGAGTCATCTGGAACAACCCACCATGAATGATACCTGCACAATTAACTAAAATATCAATTCGAACTTTTGATTTTATTAGATTAAACATTTCAGAACGTAATTTTTCACTGTCTTTAAAATCAAAGTATATAGGTTCAATAAATCTAGATGTACTTTTTGAGATAACTTCTATTTTTTTTTCGAAGTCCTCATTCTTTTCCCTTGCATGTGCAAAAATATTACAACCTTGCTTCGATAGAGTTTCAAGTATTGAAAATCCAATACCTCTATTAGTTCCGGTAATTATAGCAGTCTTATCTTTAAGCGGAAATTCTTCCAATAAACCTCCAATTATTTAGTTATTAATCACAAGGGAAAACGGTTTGATTTTCATTATTCTTCATAACTCTTGCTGGATTACCTAAAGCTATTACACTATCAGGAATGTCTCTATGCACGACAGAACCCATTCCTATAATTGTATCATTGCCAATTGAAATTTTCTGCCGCATACATACGTTTACGCCAAGAAAGGTGGAGATACCAATATTACAATACCCCGAAATATCAACGTAACTAGAAATGACACTATGTGCTCCGATCTTTGCATCGTGCCCGATGCATGCATTTGGATGAATATAAACATTATCTCCAATTATTATATCACAAGTAATTGATAAAAATTTACAAATTATGGTCCCTTTCCCTATCTTCGTTGAATTTGGGATCACAACATCAGGATGAATTAGGGTCGCCAACTTATATTCATTAGCGATTATTTTATCATAAAGCTTGTTCCTTAATGATGGTTCACCAGTGGCAATGCAGATTTCTATATTACTTTTGGGAAATAATGATTTTATTTCAGAAAATTTTACAACTACAAGCTTTCTGGGATTATAAATCTCATCAGCATCATCAATAAAAATAATTTGAGACCAAAAATTATTCAACTTATTGATAACGGTTGCTAATTCAAAAACCTCTCTACCTAGGGGGCCAGCGCCATATATGCCGAGAATACTATTTTTATCTTCATTTAAGCTTTTATTCATAATTAGAACTTTTTATTAAGTTTTTCTTTAAAAAATTATAGCCTCGTAAATCTGTATTAATTTGAGTGGTTGCCTTCAAATTCTTCCATAGTAAAATCATCAGATGAATTTATATCTTTTCGTAGTAAAACAACAAAAATTGTTGAGAACAAAATTTTAAGATCCAAAAAAAATGATTGATTATCAACATACCAAACATCTAACTCAAATCGCTTATCCCAAGTTACAGCATTACGCCCATTAATTTGTGCCCATCCGGTGACACCTGGCTTTACTTCGTGCCTACGGTCTTGCTCTGCAGAATACCGCTTTAGATATCTTTCTCTTAATGGCCTTGGACCAACAAAACTCATTTGGCCTAATAGAACATTCCATAAGCTCGGTAGCTCATCAACGCTAGTTTTTCTAATAAAATCACCTAATTTTGTAATTCGATCTTTGTCTGGCAATAATTCACCATCCATACCCCGATCTCGAGTCATAGAAGAAAACTTAATGATTTTGAACCTTAAGTGATTTTTCCCTAACCTATCTTGCTTAAAAAATACAGGACGTCCTTGAAAAATAAATATTATAAAAGAAAAAATAGTAACTATAAGAAGAACTAAGGGAAATGAGATCAATAATAGCGTTAAATCAAATATTCTTTTCAACTATATACCATTTAGTTAAAATTCTTAAAACTTTTGAAAATACGTCGAATTGAGGGCCTCCTCGAAAATTTTTAAACGGGAATTTATTTGTCCAGAATCTTTAATAAATAGAGAATTTGTAGTTTCAGAAACATAAAAATTTAATTCTTCAAGAAGGAATAACACCAAGTTAATTTTTTTCAAATTTACATTTCTAAAATCAATTCCAGGCCAATTATCAATAAGTTTATTTTGATCTTTTGTCAAATCATTTTGAATGATTTTATTTAATCTTCTTATGTAACCATCTACGTTCCTTGACTGTAACAAAAGGATTAAGAGATCATAGCTTATTTGTTTTTCACCGCTATTTTCCCAATCTAAAATCCAAAACTTTTTTTCATTAGCAAGGATATTCCCCTGATGAAAATCACCATGGCAATAAGCAATGGTTACTTTCATTTCCATGTAATCGTCGAGCAATTCAATTAATGCCCGTTTTATTTTAACAATTCTTTCTTTTACATTATTTTCCATGAATACTAGTTTTTTTACTGCAACATCAATTTCATTTTCTAATCTAAAAGTATATTTTGCTAAACTTATCTTCTTCTTTGTTTCATTTAACATATCATGTATGTGATCAACTACTTTCTGTAGTGTTTCTTTTCCTTTATCTGCATGCATTCTATTTGGAGATATTCCATGTATATATTCTTCGCAAAACCATAAGGCATTTTGACTTTGTTTGATTATTTTTGTCACTGGTAGGTTTATAAATTTTTCTCTAATATATATTTCTTTATCAATAAACTTTTTATCAAATCCATTTTTCAATATGACATAAACTATATTCTTTGAAATATCTATCATTCGTATTTTTGTATTCCCGCCAATAATTAACTTATTAGAGGGATCTTCAAGGGGCGGTGAAATTTCAATTTTATATTTTGCAAAAAACTGTGATGTAATATGATTTTGAGATAAATGTAGATAAAGTTTTTGTAATAAGCTGCGCCATGGTTTTAATGGGTTATCTAAATATTCACCATTTATAGATCTAAAAACATTTGGATTTACTTTTTTTACAAAAATAGAATTAATTAACGGATTGCAGTACCATTGCTGCATTAATGTAGAATTTGTGAGGCTTTTTCGTTTCCATTCAACAATGTGACTTTTCCCAAATACTTCATCAAGAAATAATGTAAAAGTTTCAATGAATATCCTATCGAATGGTTCTCTTTTTATTAATTCACTGATCTTCATTTACAAATGAACATTGATAATTAATTCTACAAGAAAAAATCAGGTTTAGTCCCTTGATTTATAACCCAGTCATATAATTGAATTGATTTTATTGAGATATTTTCCCATAAATATTTTTCTTGAATTAACTGCCGACCTCTCTCTCCCATTTCATTTAATTCTTTTTCGGTAGTCTCTAAAAGTTTAATTAAACCAGATTTGATACCTTCATCATTATTATCAACCCAAAAACCACATTTTTTTTCATTCAATTCTTCCCAGGGTGTACCTGTAGTAGTTATAACAGGCAAACCTCTAGCCAATGCTTCGGCAACTACAATACCAAAATTTTCATTAAAAGAAGGCAATATCATTATATTGGCACTATCAAATTCGTCAATTTTATCTTGTCCAAACTTTGGACCAATAAAACTAACTATATCCCCTAACCCAAGTTGATCAATCATCTTTAATAGAAGCTTTTTATAAGATTTATTCTCATAACCAGCTATGGTGAATTCCCAATGTGAGAATTTTTCTATCCCTATTGAATTTATTGCTCTCAATACCCTTTCAATCCCTTTTATAGGATTGATTTGAGATAAGAATAACATTTTCTTTTTTGAATTTTGGCAATTATCAAGCCTCTTTTTTGCATTGATAAATTCCAATGAAACCCCGTTAGGAATTATCGCAATCTCTTTTTGAGGGAATAAATTTTTTAGACTCTGGGCTTCATAGCTTGCACATGAAACTAATACATCTGTACCTCTTAAATTAGATTTCTCAAAGAGGTTTAAAGCAAATATCTTTTTATACTTTGAGATATTAAAATTATGCTTCAGTAAATAACCATGAGGCTGTACTACGGATGCTAAATTATTATTATTTTTTCTTAACTTTTTTGATAAGATACTTATGGGCATCCAAATACCATGCTGGTGCACTATATCATAATGCATTTTCTTGGGTGCCGGATGAAATATTTGCTTAACAAGTCCATATTTAGGATCTCCAAAAGTAGGTAAAGCAACAACGTTTTCATCTTCCCCAAATTGATTTGCATCATCATTATCTCCAGGATACCAAATATGAGGTTCATGCTGAAGTCTTTTTTGATTTTTATATAAATTAGATACAACCTCATTTACGCCACCACCTTTATGATCTCCAAGAACATTAGCTAGATGAAGTATTTTCATGTAAGACAGCTATAGATTAAGTTCATTTTTTATAGTATCCATTTCATTATAAAACGATTCTCCGGAGAACTTATTTTGAAAGGTTTTGAATGCATTTTTTTTCATTTTAATAACATCATCTCTTGATATAAAAGAAAGATCCTCAATAAGATTTCCTAAGTTATATTCATTAAAGTTAAATCCTATTTTTTCAGATAAAACTAAAGTTTCAGTATCTTCTTTAGCTGAATTAAGTAATGGAATACCATAAGATAAATAATCTATGGATTTATAAGATAATGCGACTTCTGTGCTATTTTTATAGCCATTGAAGCCGAACCAACATTGTGATAGCTTGTTTATCTTAAAATCTTCATCAAACGATATCCCATGATCAATAAATTCAAGATTCTTATTTTTAAGTTGATTAAAAAACCAATTTCGATTAGGCCCTGAACCAATTATGTGTAAAGTCACTCTTCTTTTTTTTTGGATGCCTAACATAATTTCAAATAGACTATCAAAATCATATATAAAGCCTATGTTACCCAAATATGCAATGGAAATCTCCTCAGATAGACCTGTAAATGCCGGTGTGTCAGATTGAATTTTCTTTATGAAAATTACCTTTGAATTCTTTTTACCATTTAATTTTAATTTCTTAAAAAAGTATTGAGATTCAGCAATGAAAAAATCACTTTTTTGAACTGCAATCATTCGAGAAACCTTTGGGATAATACCAATAATAGATAAAATTGATTTTTTAAATATATTGTTATCATGTGGAAATGCTTCTGGCCACAAATCAATTACATCTATGATAAACTTTGTTTTTCTATTCAGTTTTAATAAAAGAGTTAACAATAACCAATTTGGAGGTATGATAACATATACTATATGCACCTTTTCTCTTATCAAATATTTAATAACTTTCAATGAATAGATTAAATGAGATAGAATTCTATTTATTGATAAACTAGACTGATAGCTATTTGTTGTTAAATGTTTAAAATCCTTATTGCCAAAATATCTAAATTTTTTAAGACTATGAGAAAAGTTTGAGTATAAGACTTTAGTATCGAAGTTTCTATAGGTAAAATATTTATATACCATATTTGACCTTGAAATAGAATTATCTTCATGGAAATTTGATATGATAACAACCTTCCTATCTTTGTTATGAGATCTTATCAAAACATATTACTTACTATATTGACATGCATCATCTATTTAATACTATAGGTTATAATTATACTAATCCAACTTTAAAGTGAATTTCTTTTTTAATCTTATTGATATCTCTCGTCCCATCTATGTGAATAAGATTTTTATCCATGTTAAGATACTCTTTATAAAGTTTTAATCTTTTTTCTAATGTATTTGGTGTATCAGGAAATGGTTCAAATTTAAATTTGGAGCGGATGATTGCTTCTGCAACAGGCACAGTTGATACAAAATGTAGGTTTGGCTTTATTGAAGTAAATACTAGTAATCTCCATAATAACCATTTATCAGTATTCTCGGTTGGGAAGGCTAATTGGAAATCAATATTCGTATCTAATAAATATCTATCGCAAATTATATTATAATTAAAAAAATATTTTAATCTTAAATAAAGACTATAAAAAAGAATAAGATCTAAAATTGCAAATGTTATCCATATTTTTCTAACAAATGGGCTGGAAAAAGCTCTATCTCTCTTTTGGGATTTGCCCGGTTTAGGTAACTTTCTTCCAATAAAAAATCTTATGATAGTTTTTATTAGTTCAAATCCAGGCGTGTACCCCCCTCTTGACCAGAAAACCAAATTTTTTTTATTCTTATTAGACAGTTCTAGATTTAAAAAGTCTATTTGTGTTGATTTTCCTGAACAATCTAATCCTGAAAAAATAATAACTTGTCTTTTTTTCATTATAATTTAAAACTGTGATTGATTATTAAAGATATTCCGTTTTTGCAACCAAAAGATTTTATTTAGATAAAAACTATTTTTTAAGTTTATTTGACGACCAAACATTTTTAATATGGTTTAACTTTTTCACAATTAAATACTTTATGTAAGAACGTATTTTTATAAATAGACATAGTAAAATGTTATCATATCTTTCCGTTGCAATCATGCTTTTTGTTAATCCGTATATACCTTTTACAAACCGTTGTTCCCCCACGATATTAGATCCAAGAGATTGCGATATGATTCGATGTTCAACCAGAGGCTTACCAATTAAAATGCCATCCCCATTTCTAGCCAAGTAGCGTCTATAAGCATTAATATCTTCTAACCCATTTAAAAACTTATCCTCATCAAACATGATCGATAAAAATAAATCCTTTTGAACAACAACTGATGAATGAATAATTTTATTTTTCCTTGCTAAAACAGATAAATCAATTGTTTGATCAGAGATAACCCTCTCTGATGATAATTTTTTACCGTTTTCATCAACTGTATTTGCTAGTGAACAAATCAGTGAAAATTTATTTACATAATCCAACTGCGTTTCCAGTTTTTCTTCATACCAGATGTCATCCGAATCAATAAATGCAAGATAACTCCCCTCAGAATTTTTTATACCTATGTTTCTTGGGAGTGCTGGGCCCCCGCTATTAATATCAGTTGCATATATTTTAATATTGTCATATCCTGATTGAAAATCATTCAATATATCTATTGTTCTATCTGTAGAACAATTATCTACAATTATTAATTCCCATTTTTTATAAGATTGATTGATGACTGATTGTATTGTTTCTTTAAGATATAGTTCACCATTATAGACTGACATTATAATTGAGTAAACAGGTCTATGCTTATTCTTTTTTTCAATGGTCATTTTTAATAGGAGATTGTTTTAATTATTGATTTAGCAATTCAATTTCTCTTTAGATAAATGACTATTGGAACTGTGACAGAGACATTGAATTACGATTCAAAGTCAAGAATCTTTTCTCATAGCGATGCCCCATTATAAACAGTGCTACGCAAATAACCACAATAAATTGTAAAATACCATTTTTTGTGATTGTCACATAATGTATTCCTGAAATTGCAAAAATATTTACAATTATAATTAGTTTAGCCATTATAATTCTATCTAGACTAGCCGGCATAATTCGAAGTATTCTACCTACATACCTGAAATAGTATAAATACAATAAAAATATAAGAACCATAGATATCAAGCCTTGTTCCAATACCATATTCAAGTAACCAAAATCTGCCTGGAAATAAGAAAAGTCAAAATATTCCTTAATTACTTTTTCTGTTCCAAGCAAAGAGGATTTTCCAACACCAGTTAA
>CEQN01211937.1_pt1 | contig 12605 bp, 7 predicted proteins | sample 427011 | NCBI WGS metagenome assembly CEQN01 (sample SAMEA2621277, study PRJEB7988) | marine metagenome | biome: marine biome (ENVO:00000447); feature: deep chlorophyll maximum layer (ENVO:xxxxxxxx); material: "saline water (ENVO:00002010), including plankton (ENVO:xxxxxxxx)" | depth 120 m
GCTATTTGTTAAACTAAAAACACTTTCATCTGGTCTAGTTTCAGGATCTTCTAAATCGCCTGCTTCATGGCTAATATGCATAATATTTTCATCTTCACTATATGGATTACTTTTTGATGCAGCAACTGGAATATTCCACTCTCTTGCATAATCTAATAAATCATCTCGGCCCTTAAATTGATTTAGAAATTCTGTATTTTTCCATGGAGCTAATATCTCAATATCTGGAGCTAATGCATAATATGATAATTCAAATCTCACTTGGTCATTACCTTTACCTGTTGAGCCGTGTGAAACAATTTTAGCATCTACCTTTTGAGCAACTTCAATTTGAGCTTTAGCAAGTACTGGCCTTGCTAGAGAAGTACCAAGGAGATAGCGCCCCTCATATAAAGCATTTCCTTGTAATGCAGGAAAAATATAATCTACAATAAATTCTTCTTGAAGATCTTTTATATGAACTTCCTTAGCACCAAGCTTCAAAGCCTTTTCTTTCACTAAATTAAAATCATCACTTTGACCAACATCACCAACAAAACAAATGACTTCAAACCCTTTGTTAACTAACCATTTTAATATAATCGATGTATCTAGCCCACCACTATAAGCCAGAACAACTTTATCTTTTTTCATTATAATCCTTTCATAAAAAAAGCCCACCGGACTTTCGGTAGGCTTTTATATAAATCTATTTTTTATATGATTTCATATTATAAGATACCTAGGTCCCTCCAAAAATAATGGAACGGCGCCGCTCTATTGCATGATTGCGAGTAATAATTTTCATAGATACTTGAAACTAATTTATATATTGTATTGAAACAAGATTAATTATGGTATTCTTGAATTGACTTAATATTAATTGATTCATCATTATGATGTATAGCTTTAAGAACAGCGTGAGCAGCTGATAAAGTAGTAATTGGCAAAATACCTTTTTGAATACATGCGCGTCCAATTGATTCTTCATCATACCGAGCTTGCGCACCCATAGGTGTATTTATTACCAAATTAATGTTTCCATTTTTTATCCCATCAACTACATTTGGTCGCCCTTCACCTACTTTAAATATTGAGTCAGCTTTAATACCATTTTTATTCAAATTATTAGCTGTTCCTGAAGTAGCAATAATAGTAAAACCTAATTTAATAAAATCTTTTGCAATTGGAATTAAATCTGATTTATCAGCATCATTTACAGAAATAAAAATAGTGCCTTCATTAGGGATATGACTTCCTGCACTTATCGATGCCTTTTTGAATGACTCCCCCATACTATCTGAAATACCCATAACTTCACCAGTGGATTTCATTTCAGGGCTTAAATAAATAGATTCTTTTGGGAATTTATTAAATGGGAGAACAGCTTCCTTCACTGCAATATGATTGTTTTTATTCCAATCATTTAGTTTAAAATGCTTAAGTTTTTTCCCTACAGCAAGCTGGGAAGCAATTCGAGCTAATGGTGCATCAGTTGCTTTACTTACAAAAGGAACGGTTCTACTCGCGCGAGGATTAACTTCGAGAACGTAGACTTGTCCATCTTTATAAGCAAATTGCAGGTTTATTAGTCCAATAACATTTAATTCAAGTGCCAATGCTTTTGTAATTCTTTCGATTTCGACTAAAGCCTCGCTGGTTATCTTATATGGTGGCAGGACACAAGCCGAATCACCAGAGTGTATACCAGCTTCTTCAATATGTTGCATTATAGCTCCAATATGAACTTCATCACCATCACACAGTGCATCAACATCAAATTCAAAAGCATCTTCAAGAAACTGATCAATCAAAATAGGATGGCCAGCTGTTACATCTGCATTTTTTGATATATAATTAATTAATTGGTCATTAGAATAAACAATCTCCATTGCTCTACCACCAAGCACATAACTTGGCCTGGCTAGAACTGGAAATCCTATTTTTTCAGCTACATCAATTACTTCTTCTAATGTTCTTCCTGTACCGTATTTAGGACATGTAACGCTTAACTTATCAAGTATTTTCCCAAATTTCTCTCTATCTTCAGCTATATCGATATTTTCTGGTGAAGTTCCTATAATTGGTACCCCAGAAGATGATAGTGCATTTGCTATTTTAAGTGGCGTCTGTCCTCCAAATTGAACAAGAACACCATCGGGTTTTTCAAATTCTACAATGTTTAAAACATCTTCAAATGTTACTGGTTCAAAATAAAGTCTATCTACAAGATCAAAATCTGTACTAACTGTTTCAGGATTACAATTAACCATTATTGTTTTATAATTTTGATCTTTTAATCCAAAAACAGCTTGAACGCAGCAGTAATCAAACTCTATCCCTTGTCCAATTCTATTTGGGCCTCCACCTAAAATCATGATTTTTTTACCAGAAAGTGGAATAATTTCATTTTCAGAATCATAGGTTGAATAACAATATGGAGTTTGTGCAACAAACTCAGCTGCACATGTATCTACAACTTTATAGGAAGGTTGAATATTTTTTTTCTTTCTCTGGGAACGAATTTCCAATTCAGATTTGTTCAACATTCTACCAAGTTGGCTATCTGAAAATCCCTCATGTTTTAATTCTCTTAATGACTTATCTGGATTTGCATCAACAATCATTTTTATCTGATTTAAAAACCATGGGTCTATTTTTGTTTGATTATAGATATTTTTCAATGATTCACCTTGATAAAATGCTTGCCAAACTTTTAATAATCGAAAACAAGTCGCATAACTTAGTGTCGACATATCTAATCCGCGAGATCTGGTCAAATCAGAATCATCTTCAGAGCTTGATTTAGGTGTTAATCCATCTAATCCCACTTCTAATGATCTGAAAGCTTTTTGTAATGACTCTCTAAATGTTCTACCAATTGACATTACTTCTCCAACACTTTGCATTTGGACACCTAAGTGACCACTAGCAGAAGGAAATTTTTCAAAATCAAATCGGGGAACTTTTGTTACTATATAATCTATGGTAGGTTCGAAAGCAGCCAATGTTTTTCCTGTTATATCATTTTGCAATTCATCTAATGTGTAACCTACCGCAAGTTTTGCTGCAACTTTTGCAATAGGAAATCCCGTTGCCTTTGATGCTAAGGCAGATGAGCGACTTACACGTGGATTCATTTCTATTATAATACATCGTCCCGTTTCTGGATTTACTGCAAACTGAACATTGGAACCTCCAGTTTCTACTCCAATTGTTCTTAAACATTTAATAGACCAATTACGCATTTGTTGAAATTCTTTATCCGACAAAGTCATTGCGGGCGCAACCGTAATTGAATCACCAGTGTGCACACCCATAGGATCAATATTTTCAATTGAGCATACAATGATTACATTATCTGCTTTATCTCTGATCACTTCTAATTCAAATTCTTTCCAGCCAAGCAATGATTCTTCAATCAAGACTTCAGAAATAGGACTAGCATTCAATCCATTTTCAACTAACTCTTGGAACTCATCAAAGTTGTAAGCAACTGAACCTCCTGTTCCACCTAAAGTAAATGATGGTCTAATTATTATTGGAAAAGCAATTTTATCTAGTAAAGCTTCCGCTTCTTTCCATGTATTAACAAATCCACCTACAGCCGTATCTATTCCAACTTCATCCATAGCTATTTTAAATTGTTCACGATCTTCCGCTTTATCAATTGCCTCAACCTGTGCTCCAATTAATTGAACATCATATTTTTTCAGTATCCCATTTCGGTGTAATTCCATAGATAAATTCAATGCGGTTTGTCCACCAACCGTTGGCAGTATAGCATCTGGTTTTTCTTTTTTTATAATTTCTTCAACATAGTCTGATGTAATAGGTTCAATATATGTTGCATCCGCTAAATTTGGATCTGTCATTATTGTTGCTGGATTAGAATTAATAAGTATAATACGGTACCCTTCTTCCTTAAGAGCTCGTGTTGCCTGAGTCCCTGAGTAATCAAATTCACAAGCCTGACCAATAACAATTGGACCCGCACCAATTATTAATATTGATTCTATATCAGTTCTTTTTGGCATTTATTTCCTCATCATATCTATAAACTGCTTAAATAAATATCTACTATCGTGCGGTCCGGGGCTTGATTCTGGGTGATATTGAACTGAAAAAGCAGAATAATCTTTACACATTATACCCGCAGAAGTATTATCGTTTAAATTTATATGTGTTGAGGTTACATTCTTTGGAAGTGAATCTAAGTCAACTGCAAACCCATGATTTTGGCTAGTAATTTCAACTGTACTTGTATTATTATTTCTAACTGGATGATTAATTCCACGATGACCAAATTTAAGTTTAAATGTTTTAGCTCCTAGAGCTAGAGAAAGAATCTGATGGCCTAAACAAATACCAAAGATTGGTTTTTTACCCAATAAAGATCTGACCATTTCAATACCATATGTAACTGCACTTGGATCACCTGGACCATTGCTCAAAAAAACACCATCAGGATTAAATTTAATTATTTCATCAGCAGTTGTTTGAGCTGGGAAAACAGTAATATCACATTTGTGCTCTTTTAATAATCGTAAAATATTTAGTTTAATTCCATAATCAATGGCAGCTACTTTATATAATCCATTATTATTTGACCATTCATATGATTCGTTTGTTGTAACCAATTTTGCTAAATCTAGGCCATTCATGGATGGTATTTTATCAAGTTTTAATTTTAATGATTTTATATCATGATCAATAGATGATATAATTCCATTCATTGCTCCATTATCTCTGATATGACGTGTTAATGCTCTTGTATCAATATTTTTTATACCCACTATTTTTTGCTGATCAAGATATTCTCCAATAGATAATTCTGATCTCCAATTGGAAGGGATTTCAGATTCTTCTTTAATTACAAAACCAGCTACTTGAATATTTTTTGATTCAATATCATCTTTATTTACACCATAATTGCCAATGTGAGGCGATGTCATCGTGACTATTTGTTTACAATAAGATGGATCAGTAAGAATTTCTTGATAACCAGACATCCCCGTATTAAAACAAACTTCCCCTGTAGTTTCTCCATGATAACCAAATGAATTCCCGTAAAATTCACGTCCATCTGCTAAAAGCAATACTGCTTGTTTTGGTTGCTTATCCATTTATAGTTATATAACTAAATGATGAAAATAATATATAATGGGTCATTTCAATAAATGAGTGACCCCAAGTCACTAGCTAGAAACCCTTCTTGAGGTTCTGATACAAAAACGGCCACCCTTAAACAAAAAGGTGGCCGTAATTAAAATATCCATAGATGAAATTCTTAATAATTATTGAAACATGAAATATATTTTATTACTCTTTTCCTTTTTTTTCTATTATCATCCTTGCAATTGCTAGATCTTGGACAGCATTACCAATAGAATTGAATACCGTAATATCCAAATCACTTGTCCTCCCTTTAATTTTACCTTCAATCAATTCACCTAATTCACCCTGAATATTTTCCCAGCTATAAACTCCTTCACTAATTGGTATCAATATATCTCCTGCTTCATTTTTACTTGGGTCCAGATGATCAATATATACTTTTGCTTTTTGTATTAATTTTGTATCAAGTTCTCTAGTGTTAGATTGATGAGCGCCAACAGCATTGATATGCACACCACTTTTTACATCTTCATAATTAAATAATGGAACTTTAGATGTTGTCGCTGTACATATGATATCAGCACCTTTTAATGAATCATTAATTCCAGGTTTAACCAAACTGTCAAATTTTGAACATAATTCTTCAACCTTATTCATATTACGTCCAATTACTTTTATTGAATCCAGTTCTCTAACATTTCGAATCGCTTCAATCTGACTTAAAGCTTGAATGCCAGATCCTATTACGACTGCGGACTTTGAATTTTGATTTGAAAGAATTTTAGTAGCCAATCCTGAGCTTGCCCCTGTTCTTAAGGCTGTGATCGACTTCCCATCCATAAATGCTAGAGGAATACCATTTTTTGAATCCATTAATAATATTATTCCATTGATTAACGGTAAATTATTTTTAGGATTATCATAATGCACATTCACTAATTTTATCATTATATATTTTCCACCTTTAATATATGCAGGCATAGAAAGATGGAGTGCATTTTGATCCATTATTGGCATATTAATCCGGCTTGGAACAATCGCAGTATTACTACTTAATGATTTGAATGCATCACTCATTGCGTTGATTGCTTCAGACATAGATACTAACGATCTTATATCTTTTGCTGAATAATAAGGGAGATTCAAATTAATAAATTATTTTTTTGTCAAGGCCCAGGAACCGTCCCATTCATCGCCTGGTGGATTATCCCTGTAATGCTCGCATCTTGGAATATATATTTTACTTGGATTTGTCTTTCTTCCTGGAAACATATCTTCTAACTCATCTGATGCCTTAAATGCATCAATTGCTTTAACCCAGTCTTGATTTCGATAAAGTTTTAAAGCTTCATTGTAAGCAGGTAAAAGTTTATCATAACCAGGAGGCATATTTTGTTCTTCAGATATTAATTCAAAAACTTGAGCTGGTTCAGTTTTACCCATAACAATAACATAATCAAGGTCACGCCAGATAAATTTATCTTTACATGCTGCATATGTTTCTTCAGCAACTTGAATATAAATACCATATTGTTTTGCAGATGCCTCGAGTCTTGCTGCCAAATTAACTGTATCGCCCATCATTGTATAATTCATTCTCATTGTCGAGCCCATATTACCCGTCACTAGTTTACCTGTATTGATACCAATTCTATTTTGCATATTATGAACTATTTCTGGCCACCTATCTCCTTCTTCTTGCCATTTTTCACGAAGTTCAGCTAATCGTTCTTGCATTTTTACTGCGGTCAAGCAAGACCAATATTCATGATCATCAACTGGTGCAGGTGCTCCATAAAACGCTACAATCGCATCACCAATATATTTATCCAATGTTCCTTTATTTGATAAAAGGATATCAGTCATTTCTGTAAGATAATCATTAAGCAATTCAACTAAATCGCTGGCAGTTAATTTTTCAGAAAAAGCTGAGAAACTCTGAATATCTGTAAAAAATGCAGTATGATAGCCTTCTTCTCCACCAAGTGAGGGCTGCTCTTTCGCATCATACATTTGATCGATCAATTCAGGTGATATATATGTACTAAATGTATTTTTTAAGAATCTTTTATCTTTTTCAGCACCAAAATAGTTGTACATAAAAATCCCAACAAAAGTCCCAATCATTGAAAGTATGGTCCGTGTTACATCCCACATTATTAGAGAACCACCAAATTGAATGCGAGTAAATATGATCCATGAAACTATACCAATAATTGGAATTGGAAGTGCATAAAGTGGTTTCTTTGGAAAGCTAATAAAAATTCCCATTAATACTGATAATATCAATATGGTTTTAAATTTATCTGCTTGGCTTTTTATTTTTATAAATTCATTTTGCAATATGCTATACATTGCATTAGCATGGATTTCTACTCCGACAAAAGCTTCAGCTACTGGAGTATTTCTAAAATCAGATAGTCCTGCTAAAGATGCACCTACTATACCAACCTTGTTTTCCCAATAGGTAGGGTCAAGCATTTCAGGATCCATTGCGTACATATAGGGTATATAAGTAAATGTTTGAAACCCCCCATAGAAATTAACAAACATTCTACCTCGATCATCAATAGGAATAGAACGGACAATTGTTTCCGTCGTATCAATTAGATTTAATACATTATTTTCAAAATCATAATCAAAACCACCATCTTTTTTTATACCCAAGATATCAATGATTCCGGACAATACAAGGCTAGGATAGACATGATCTGCACCTTCAAAATAAATTGCTGTTGGCGCTCGACGTATCACACCATCCTCATCAACTAAAAATGTTACTGATCCTGCACCAACAGAAGCAGAAAGTAAATCTACATGAGTATTATTAAAACGTTCACCAGGTGGCAATCTTTTTTTAGCTTCTTCAGATACGCCTTTAATAATATGATTATCATAATAATATCCTTCGGGTTCAGAATCCATAGGATATAAAAAGTTCATAGTATCAGCATATCCGAATTCAAGGCCATGATATGCTTTTTGCGTATTAAATGTTGCTTCTACAAACCTACTTGGATCATTACTCACTAGATACTGTTGAGTAACTTCATCTAATGCTTGGTTAGGTTTATTCTCAGATTGAAGTGCATTTACAAGATCGTAATTAAATGTATTCTCCGGATCTACAATCATATCAAATAAAATTGCTTTTGGATTTCCAGATGAAACTGTATTAATCAGCTGACCATGATAAGAATGTGGCCAATTAAAATAACGACCTAGTCCACCCTCTTCTGTTGGCGCAACAGAGCTCGTTTCGATATCAATAATCACAACATCATCGATTGCCATTTCTCCACTAATATCTCCAACCTTATATCTAATTCTACTATCATATGAAACATATTCATATCGATCAAAAAGCTCTTTCAAAAATGAAATATTGTATGATGCCCAACCAAAAAGTATCGCCATCGCAATACCAATAATTATCCCTGCACCAACACGCTTAAGAAAATCCGTTAATAAATTAAAAGAGGACTCAACGCTTAAGTCCTCTAGATTATCTAATATTTTTTTCAAATTTTAATTTCCATCTTTGGCATCTTGCTCTTTATTCCATTTAACAAAATCTAACCCAGCATCTGTATCTTGGTCAAACTTGAACATAGAATATTTTCCATCTTTTCGGACATTGATCTGCATGCCTTCAACTAGACTTATCCAATCTTCTAATGAAACTTCATATGGACCAGCAACTTGAGTAGGTGCTTGAATCTCAGTAACCGGACCTAATGTAAATTTGGGAGCTGCTCCTCCTTGAGGTCCACCCTGCCTCATCTGTTGATTTCGTGCATCAATTACATTCTTAGCAGCGTTGACATCTACTTTACCATCATAGACTAATACAGAACTTTCATCTTCTCCTGCTTTCGCTCGGTACTTCGTTCCTCGAATAGCAGCTACCGCTGTTGGTGTTCGAACAGCAACATTCTTCTTTTCACCAAAAGCTGCTTTTGCAGCAACCCAAACATCACCTTTTTTTAAAGTAGCTCCAAAATTCTTTTCCATAGGTTTTACATTTGCTTCAGTTATTTCAAGCTCTGAGTTCTGACCAATTCTTAATTTTCCTCCCCCAACTAAGGTAATCTCGCAACGGGACTTAGCTAATGTTTTTACAATATCTTTTTCGTGAATTGACATACGAGGCATTGCCCTTTTAAAATCACCAGTACCACCTTTTTGGACCTGAACACGGCCAAGCGGTAAAGTTACTTTTCCAAATTCCTTTTGCGTAAAAGCAAAAGAAGTAATGCAAATTATAGTTAATAATAATTTTTTAATCATTTCATTAATATCATCTTTTTAGTTTTTTGGTATAGTTGTCTTCCATTTGTAGAATTTACTTCAAGTCTATATAAATATACACCTGATGTCAATTGATATCCATTATCATCTTGACCTTTCCAAATAAAACTATGGTTACCTTTGTTTAGATATTGATTGATAACCAAAGAATTAACTTGTTTGCCCAAAAAATCATAAACCCTGATAGTAATTTTAGAGTCTACAATGAGTGATATTTGAATACTGGTAACCGCATTAAATGGATTAGGATAGTTTTGAGCTAATTCAAATGAGTTAGGAGTAATTACTAAATCATTTTCTAATCCTAAATCTCCCCATTCCTTTAGTGCACCATTATTAATCCATTTTTTTATTTCCTCTTCTTTACTTTCACTTAATTTATTTCCACCGGGAGGCATTGGATTACCAAAAGCTATATTCCCAACAATTTTTTGAAACAAAGCAGAGTTCATGGGATCACCTGGTTTAACTAGCTTATATCCTTGATAACCATTTGAATTAACATTTACGATGTTAGCATAGCTATTCCCACTGGATAGATCAAGGTTACCGCTATAGTTGTTCCCAGCGTGACAAGATGTACAATAATCATCCCAAATAGGCTGGATTATATCTTCATACTTTTGCGCTGTTAATAATGAAGATATCATCCAAATAAATAGAAATTTTCTTTTCATCAGCATATAATATTTAGGTTTAAACTTACGTAAAAGAACTGGTTTAAGATACTTTTTCAGCAACATTCTTTTTATTTATTTTTAATCGATCCAATATAAGATTGAAATATTTCATTATCCATTTAGCCCACTGCTTAAAGAACAAATCATCATTTTTTTCATCAGTCAATAGCCCTGCTTTTTTAAGTAGCTTATTGGGAGGGTCTAGATCTGCAAACTCCCAGGCAGCAATCTGAATAAGTGGAAATAATCCTTCTAATTTACCTTGATAGGCTTTATCAACTGATTTTTTAGTTTCACGATCCTTAACATTGATGATTGAAGCCTTCATAATAGTTGAATCAGCAATTTGTTCGAATGTCCCGATAATGATATTTTTTATTCCTAAAATCATACCAATTTCAATACCACACCCTTGATCTCTGCAATCAAGATTGTCATATTTCTGTTCTAAGATGATCTCATTCATCTGATGCTCTTCAACCATAATAAATGCATTGGTTTTGTATAACTCAGAAATTAAAGTATCTAATAATAGGGTCATATTATCATCAGATATAGCTTTCCCTTCAAAATTAAATACTGCTAATGTGGGCTTAGCATCATAGCGACTTATCTGCCCATAAATAGATGAAAAAAATAAAAGTAAAATTAGGATGGTTTTCCGATTCAAAAGAGCCTTCCTATATATAAGGGGTAAGCTAAAGAAAAAAGATTATTTTAGGAAAATCATTTTCCTAGTCTTATTCAACACAACTTTACCTTGTGGATTGCGAATCATCGCATGATAAAAATATACACCAGTAGAAACTTTTGCACCCATAGCATTTTGACCATTCCATATAAAATTATAGTAACCTGCAGGACGATATTCATTCGCAGCGAGACGCGTAATCTCTTCACCCAATAGATTATAAATGATTAAATCAACCTGAGCATCTTGTTCTAAACTAATCCTTATTGATGTTTGAGGATTAAATGGGTTAGGATAATTCTGACTTAAAGTAAACTCATCTGGATATAGATTTACTCCTGCATTATTTGCTTCAACAAATTCTTTTGTACCAACTACTAATCTAAAGTCTTGTTTCACATATCCCTTAGAACCAGTATTTGCAAATCGATAAGTACTTTCCCATTCCAGATTAATAGCTTGTTTATTGGTTTTATTAATCAAGAAGACATCATATTCATCAGGAATATATCCCAGTCCTTCAAAAGTCAAATAAGTACGATCGCCATTTGTTGGTGATAATACTTGTAGATCCCAGTAATGACCTTCTTCATTAGGCTTACGAATATCTTTTGCATACACATCAGGCGAAATATCACGATCACGATTATCAATCCTTAGTGATATATCTCCAGGAGCAACTGGTGGCTCAAATTCATCTAGTCGATCATATCCATCTTCAGCAATATGTCGGACACCCACAGAATTTAATTGATCTTTTGCATTACCAGTTCTAGCAATCATATCAATAATCCATTCATCTGAATTTAGTGGATAATTATCAGGGTCTATTGATTTTGCCATTTGACTAAATTCAGTTCCCCTCGCATCTATATGGAGCTGTGTATCACCACCTGATTTAAATATATAACCCTTCCAGGGCTGGATAGATGATCCAACACCTGTCCAACTACCATTCCAAGTATAAATTGAACCAGCGTCTTGTATGCTAGTACCATTTTCCGTATAAATGTTAGATAGACTTACATTAAAATTATATGGGGTACCAAAAAACTTCCATTGCCCAGGGCCTACACTAACCATATAAGGTGGGTCGGTTTCTGTAGAGACACCTTGACCAAAATCAAATGTAATAGGTAGCACATCTGAATATTTATCTGGATCAAAAATAAAGAAATATGCATTCCCCATTGTAAGAGATGATGGATTTTCTTGCCATCCATTACTATAGGAATAGAGTCTGTATTTAAATTCATCAGGGCCTTCATTTTGAGGGTCCATTATTGCTTTAAAAGCACTAATTCCATTTCCTACATCAAATGGAATTGAGAAGAAAATATAACTGGTTGAATCTGTTCCACCAGGAAGATTTAAATTACCTGCGGTAGATATTGGGTCCTCAGATCTTACTCTAACTGATTGGAAAGCTTTTCCTTCTGGCCATCTACCATAATTACCAACATTGTCACCTGTATCAATATAATACTCAAGCCCATTCGCTTTAATATCGCTTCCAGGTATATTATAAGGTCCATCAAGTAAATTTACAGTGATAAAGGATCCTGTATTAGCTCGACGATAATGTAATCGACCAAAAGAAACTCCAGATGCCCCATCGGAAAAGTCTGCACTAATAGATGGTGAAGTAGAATTCTCATCAATTTCAATTAATGGATTATTATGAACAATAAATGGTGCTGATACATCAACAGCAAATTGAGCACTATCAGAAATAGATAAATTAGAGGCATTATCCTCTGCTTCAAGCCACCAAGTATAATATCCATCATCAAGAGTAACATCATCTTCTAAAATAACATCACCAT
>CEQN01209551.1_pt1 | contig 12604 bp, 10 predicted proteins | sample 427011 | NCBI WGS metagenome assembly CEQN01 (sample SAMEA2621277, study PRJEB7988) | marine metagenome | biome: marine biome (ENVO:00000447); feature: deep chlorophyll maximum layer (ENVO:xxxxxxxx); material: "saline water (ENVO:00002010), including plankton (ENVO:xxxxxxxx)" | depth 120 m
CATAAAAACCAATTTTATCTTTCAAATTAATTAGTTTTGGTATATTATTATTTTCCTCAAAACTTTTGTTATGACATCGCATGCAATATTGTTGAAATATTGATTCACCAACTTTTTTTGAGTTTGTTGAAATGTTCTTTTTAGCCCTATACATCCATGGCATTTCATTTGAATTTACATATAACCATCCATTTTTTGGATCATAGGCCGCACCTCCCCATTCTGCACCTCCATCAAATCCGGGAAACATTATATTGCCTTTTTCACTTGGAGGAGTAAATTGTTCTGAATTTAATGAATACCATTGTTCCCGTATTGTTTTTTGACTATGATATGTTTCCTTTACAAAATCTTGAATATTGGCTTTCACATCTCCAAACATATCATTAATCATACTTTCTTTAAATTCTTGTCTTGCAAAAGCGGGAACTTTTGTGGGATGTGGCTGAGTTGGCCATGACTCTTCTCCTTCGAGATTTGATTTAGGAACTAACTTTTCCTCAATAGGAAAAATTGGCTTACCATTTTTTCGATCAAAAATAAAAACATGCCCTGATTTTGTGACTTGAGCAACTGCTTCGATTGACTTAAAACCTTTTTTAATTGTAACTAAATTTGGAGGGGCAGGAAGATCCCTATCCCATAAATCATGATGTACAAATTGAAAGTGCCAGACTCTTTTCCCGTTTTTTGCATTTAAGGCAATCAAACTATTTGCAAATAAATTTTTCCCTTTTCGATCACCTCCATAGAAATCGAATGAGGCTGATCCTGTTGGTATATAAACTGTTCCCATTTTTTCATCCAAAGCCATTCCAGCCCATGAATTTGCTCCACCTGCGTATTTCCATGCATCTTTTGGCCATGTTTCATAACCATATTCTCCTGGCTTTGGAATTGTATGAAAAATCCATTCTAATTTTCCTGTATTTAAATCATATGCTCTAATATGCCCTGGAGAAGAACCTGGGCCTTCATTTACTCTGGTTCCCTGAATTAATAAGTTTTGATAAACTACTCCTGGGGTATTTGAAAGGACAAATTGATCTTCATAGTTTCTCCCCAAATTTTTCCTTAAGTCTATTCTGCCATTATCTCCAAATTTTTTTTCAATTTGTCCAGTTTTTGCATCTATTGCATATAAATATATTCCTGATGAATAAATAATTCTTCCATTTTCATTATCATCCCAAAAAATTACACCCCTGTTTACACCTAGTCCATTTGATTTGGAATTTTCTGGATCAAATTTCCAAATTTCTCTACCAGTTTTTGCATCTAATGCAAATAGAGATAACGAGGGATTAGTTCCATATAAAATATTTCCGACAACTATTGGACTGCATTGAATTTGTGAAGTATTTTTCTCATCAATATTTCCTGAATTATATATCCATGCAATTTCTAAATTAGAGATGTTAGTTAAATTAATTTGATTTAGTTCTGAATAATGAGTCCTTCCTTTATCACCAAGATAGTTTTCCCAGACTAAAAAATCTGATTTACCTTTTTCATTTTTACATGATCCTAATAGAATAATTAGGACAAAAATTATTCTGCACAACATATTTTCAATCAAAATATTACAAAAGTTAATTGATTTAAAGAAAAATAATTGATTTACTTCAGAATAATTTCTTCTCATCACTATCTTTAATGTATGAAAAAAATAACAACTTCAATTTTTTTGTTGCTCAATCTAATTTTATTTTCTCAAGAAAGAGTTCCAATTAAGGGCAAGTTAATTTATCGTAATATAAATGTGGTTGCTGCTAATGTTGTTAATAATACTGCCCAAACAAATACTATTACTGATGCAAATGGCGAGTTTGATATAGATGTTTATTTAAATGATGAGATTATTTTTTCATCTGTCCAATACCAGATAAAAGCTGTTAAGATTACTGATAAAATTTTAAATAGCAAAAGATTGGTGGTTTCTATAAATGAAAAGATAACTGAACTGGAAGAAGTAGTAATAACACCTGACAATCAGGAGAAGTTTCTAGACCTTAAAGAGGAGGAATTCAAAGGATATGATTATGTTTTTGATAAATCAACTAAGGTTGTCAATACCTTGACTGATGACAGACAATTTACTGATGGATTAAATATTGTCAATATTGCCAAGTTGATTTCTTCTATAATTGGCGGTAAAAATCAAGGTGAAAAAGAAAAACTAAAAGCTAGCGAAGTACTTCCGTATGTTTTTGCTGATGATTTTTTTATAAATGATTTAAACTTAAGACAAGATCAAATATTAGGATTTTTAATATATGTTGATTCTAAACTTCCTTCTCAGAAATTATTACAGGTAAGTCAACAGTTTCAACTTATTGATTTTTTGATTATTGAAAGTAACAATTACAAAAATCAGCTTTAGTTAATTATTTCATTCAAATGAAGACATTTCACTTAAAAAAGAAATCGTTTTTTTTTATTTTTTTATTGATCTTATTTACAGGAGCAGTTAACCATAAGTTTTATGTTAGCACGTCAGTTGCTGAATTTCTAGAAGAAAAAAAATCTATTCAAGTAATTTCTCAAATTTTTATTGATGATTTAGAGAATGCACTAAAATTAAACTATGAGGGTGATTTAAAATTATATCCAGATAGTGATCCAATTCTTATTGATAGTCTTATCAGTAATTATCTTGATAATCATTTAAAATTCATTGAAAATGGGAATGTTTTAAAAAATAGCTTTGTTGGGAGGGAATATAAAAATGATGTTCTTGTATGTTACACAGAAGTTTTTTTTGACTCAATCCCTCAATTAATTCAGGTTAGAAATACAATCCTTTTTGATTTTATCTCAGAACAAAAAAACATTTTTCATTTCCAGAACGGGAATTTGAGAAAAAGTTATTTATTTTATTCAGATAATAGTACTTATATGATTAACTTAAAATAGCTAAAGCATTAAATAAAAAGCATTTGAAAGTTATAAATTTTGTATTTTGCTCACCAAAATTTCAAAAAAATGAATAGACTTAAGATTTTCATATTATCCTTAGCATTTTTTGTACAACCTAACGCAATAATATCTCAGGAAAAAACCCCAGAAAATATTGTGAGAGGACATGTTAATAATAATAAATTCAAACAACTTTATGATGAATTTTCAACTCCAAATAATTACAGAACAGCCTCTGGAAAGCCAGGAAAAGATTATTATCAGCAGCAAGTTGACTATGTTATGGATATCATATTAGATGATGAGAATTCTCGTCTTTATGGTGAAGAAAAAATAACTTACAAGAATAATTCTCCTGATGAATTAACCTATTTATGGATTCAATTAGACCAGAATATTAGAAAAAAGGATTCTCCTGCACTTATTAAAGATGGAGAAGGAGCACAACCATTGATGAGAGTTGAAGAATTTGTTTCTAATTACATGACAGCTCCTTTTGATGGGGGGTTCAACATAGAATGGGTTAGAGATATTGATGGCAATCCACTCAAACACAATATAAATATGACTATGATGAGGGTTGATTTACCAAGAGCCATAAAAACCGGAGAACAATTTACCTTTTCGATCAAGTGGTGGTATAATATAAATGATCATGTCAAAAATCGTGCTAGATCGGGTTACGAATATTTTCCTGAAGACAACAATAAGTTGTATGTGATAGCTCAGTTTTTTCCTAGGCTTGCTGTTTATAATGATGTTGAAGGTTGGCAAAACCTTCAGTTTTGGGGAGATGGTGAGTTTGCACTAAATTTTGGAAATTATGAGGTCAACCTTACTGTACCAGCTGACCATATTGTAGAAGCTACAGGAGTTTTACAAAACCCAAAAGCGGTTTTAGATAGAGAAAAATATTCTCTTTATAGAGAAGCTCAAAATAGTTTTGATAAACCTGTAATAATTGTTACTCAAGAAGATGCAGTGGAAAATGAAAAACAGTTTTCAAAAAAGAAAAAAACTTGGAAATTTTTAGCTAAAAATGTTCGTGATTTTGCCTTTGCTTCTTCCAGAAAATTTATTTGGGAAATGCAAGCTGTTAAAATTGGAAATAAAAAGTCAATGGCTGTTTCTCTTTATCCAAAGGAAGGAAACCCACTATGGGAAAAATATTCCACAAAAGCGGTTGTTCAAAGCTTAATAACCTATTCTGAATTTACTTTTGATTATCCATACCCGAAAGCAGTTTCAGTTCATTCAAAAAATCAAGGAATGGAGTATCCAATGATTTGTTGGAATTATGGAAGGCCTGAAAAAGATGGTTCTTATTCTGAAAGGACAAAATTTGGAATGATAAGTGTGATTATCCATGAAATAGGGCACAATTTTTTCCCTATGATTGTAAATTCTGATGAAAGACAGTGGGGTTGGATGGATGAAGGCATAGATACTTTCATGCAATATATTACTGAGCAAGAATTTGGGAAAAATTATCCTATTTCTTTGGGAGGTCTTAGTTCGTATCCATCTAGAAGGGGACCTGCATCAAGTATCACAAGATATATGGGTGGAGATCAAAATTTTCTAGCTCCAATAATGTCTAATCCAGAGAATGTTTATCAACTGGGACCTAATGCTTATGGTAAACCTGCTACTGCATTAAATATTCTCAGGGAGACAATAATGGGAAAAGAATTATTTGACCATGCATTTAAAACATATTCAAAAAGGTGGATGTTTAAGCATCCAACACCTGAAGATTTTTTCAGAACAATGGAAGATGCATCTGCAGTTGATTTAGATTGGTTTTGGAGAGGATGGTTTTATACAACAGATTATGTTGATATTGGCGTGAGTGACGTAAAAAAATATAATGTCACAAACAACCCTGGTTCAGAAGTAGAAGAGTTGCTATCGGGATATGGAATGACTATTGATGATTTACCTCCAGGATATCTTTTCATGAATCCAGAAGTTAGTGAAGACTCTAATTCTGAATCAAACAAAGATAATATTGTTGAGAATTCAATTGTATTAAAAGAATATTTAGATAAAAATTTTTCTAACGATCAACTCAATGATTTAAAGGCTCCAAAATATTTTTATGAAGTTGAATTTGAAAAGCCAGGAGGTCTTGTAATGCCTTTAATAGTAGAGTATAGCTACTCTGATGGCTCCTCAGAAGTAGTTAAATATCCGGCTCAGGTCTGGAGAAAAAACGATCTTTATGTAAGAAAGGTAATACATACTGATAAAGAATTAATTGGTATTAAAGTTGATCCAAATCTAGAAACTGCAGACATTAATTTATCAAATAATAGCTGGCCGAAAAAAGAAGCCTCATCTGATTTTGAAAGATTTAAAGCGAATATAAAAGGATAATATTTCAAAAATGTTTTTATTTATTAGTGGTGCTGAGATAATTTTTATTTCATTTATTGTTTTACTAGTTTTTGGAGCTGACAAAATTCCCTCAATTGCCAGAACCCTAGCAAAGACAATGACCCAAATTAGAAATGCCACTAATGAGATTAAATCTGAAATCCAAAAATCCTCAGATTTAAAAAAAATAGAGGATTCTATTTCGAAAGAAGTAAAAGATGAATTTAATGATATAAAGGAAGGTGTTGATGATCTTGAGGACTCAATAAAAAGAAAACTCTAGATTTTTCTGCATAAAGTTAAGCCGTCTCTTATTTCAAGAATTATTGTATCAACCCTTTTATCTTCTTTGACCGATTGATTAAATTTTTTTAAAGCAATAGTATCAGGATCATCATTTTCTTTATCTAAAACTTTTCCACTCCATAAGACATTATCAGCAATTATTAGTCCGTTTTTATTGAGTTTAGGGACTAAGGTTTTATAATAATTTAAGTAATTTGTTTTGTCTGCATCTATAAAAATTAAATCAAAATTGCCATCCATCTTTTTCACTAAGCTTTCAGCTTTTCCTAAATGCTGGATTATTTTATTTTTATATGGGCTTTTATCAAAGTATTTTTTTTGAAAGTCAATTAGTTCTTCATTTTCATCAATTGTATGAAGAATTCCTTCTTTGTCCAATCCTTCTGCTAAACAAAGAGCAGAGTATCCTGTAAATGTTCCTATCTCTAATATTTTTTTTGGACGAATTAACTTAGAGATTAAACTTAAAAAACGACCTACCATATGACCAGATAACATTCTGGGATGAATTGTTTTTTGATGCGTCTCTTCAGAAAGCCTTTGAAGTAGTTTTGGTTCTTCATCAGAATTTAGTCTGATATATTCAGAAAGTTCTTTACTAATAAACTCCATTATTTATAATCTTTTTTTGGTCTAGCATATTGAAGACGCTTTTTTAGTTTAGGTAAGGCATACCCATCCAATCCATTAACGGTAACAACTTTGCCTTTATCTAATTGCAACCATCCATCCTCTTTTATTATTTCTTTATTTACGAATATACTATCTATTGAAGCTATAACTAGTGAGCAATCATTTTCCTTAATATAATATTCATTAATAAATTTACAACCTAATTGAACAGGAGCACCTTTAACATATGGAGGATAAAAATTTTTTTTATACTCTGGCTCAAGTTTAGTTTGATCAAATTCTGAAAAGTTTTTGGGATATTTTGCACTAGTATGGTGAGCATCTGCAATAAATTTTTCTGATATATGATTTACAGTGAATACTTTAGTTTCAATCATATTTTCATAAGTATGTCTAGATACTGTTTTTGGCCTAAGAGTAATTGAGATTAGTGCAGGATCACTTCCTAAATGTGTTACAGAACTGAAAATGGCTAAGTTAGTATTACCGCCATTTGATTTCGTTCCAATTAAATTAGCAGATTTATAACCGGTTGAACTATTAATTAAATTTAATCGAAAAATACGAGGTAAATTTTCAATTTGATTCTTACTAAAATATTTCATTTTTGAAACACAAATTTATTAAACACAAATTTCTACTAGGATTTTTCATCAAAATAGATTACTGAAAATATCAATATGAACAAAACTATTAGAAGCAATCCTAAATAGCTAAAATGCTCACTGAGAGAATTATTTGACAAAAACCCATCATAAACTTTAATATCAATATATCTAATAAAAAATCCAACAGGTATTAGTATTAAAAGGAATCTAAATTTGAGTAGATTTTTTTTCATTTATATTTTGCTTTATTTTTAATTTTTAAAAAGAATTATTTTACCTTTTGACCAAATTTGGGTGTTTAGCTCAGTTGGTTTAGAGCGTTACCTTGACAGGGTAAAAGTCGGGGGTTCGAATCCCTCAACACCCACAAATTTATAACATATAACAATATGTGGAACCATAAATATATTTTTATAGCAATCTTTTTTTCGTTAAATCTTTTTTCACAAAAATATGATAAAACAGTTTTTGATTTAGTCTCAAAGTATGAAAATGAAATAATTTCATTACGACATTGGTTTCATGAAAATGCTGAATTAAGCAATAGAGAATTTTTGACCTCTGAAAAAATCGCTGAAGAACTTAAAAAAATTGGTCTTTCCCCTGAGACAGGAATTGCAAAAACAGGTGTAGTAGCATTACTAAAAGGGGGCAAGCCTGGACCAGTAGTTGGTCTTAGAGCCGATATAGATGGTTTGCCTATAAAGGAAAGAGTTCCAATTAAATGGGCTTCTAAAATGATTGGGGAATATAATGGAGAATCTGTACCTGTTATGCATGCATGTGGTCATGATACTCATATTGCTATTTTGCTTGGTGTTGCTAAGGTTTTATTTGAAATTAAAGATCAAATACCTGGTTCAGTAAAATTTATTTTTCAACCAGCTGAAGAAGGTGCTCCAGATGGAGAGGAGGGTGGTGCGGAATTGATGGTGAAAGAAGGTGTATTGAAAAACCCAGATGTAGATGCAATTTTTGGCTTACATATTCAATCTCAGATTCCAGTGGGTCAGATTTATCTTAGACCAAATGGGATTATGGCTGCTGTGGATTCCTTTAGGATTGATATTGAAGGTGTTCAAACTCATGGTGCAAGACCATGGGCGGGAGCAGATCCTATTGTAACTGCAGCCCAAATGATAAATTCAATTCAAACTATTGTAAGCAGGAATGTTCCTCTTACTGAGTCTCCAGCAGTTGTTTCAATAGGTAGCATTCATGGTGGCGTTAGGAGCAATATTATTCCAGAGAGTTTATACATGTTAGGAACCATAAGAACATTAGACGAGGATGTTAGGGTAAATGTTTTAAATAGGATTAAAACTATTGTTAAAAATATTGGTGAAGCCAATAATACTAATGCTAAAATATCCTTTGGCGAATATTATCCTATAACTTTTAATGACCCTATTTTATATAATTCAATGTTACCTAGTTTAAAGAGAATTAATGGAGAAGAAAATGTTAATTCAATGAATCCAGTTACAGGAGCAGAAGATTTTTCTTTTTTTCAAAAAGAAATTCCGGGTTTATATTTTTTAATTGGCGGATTACCTGAAGGCTCTGACCCATCTAAAGCAGCACCTCATCATACTCCTGATTTTTTTGTTGATGACTCTGGAATGTCATTCGGAATGAGATCTATGACTATTTTGGCATTAGATTATATGGAAAAAAATCTTAATTAAAGAAAACTTATTAAATATAAGATTAATAGAGACTGATCCCTAAAAATCAATGTTAGGAAGAAAAGAAGACAAGCTAGGCGAAAAAATCATCCAACAACATTAGCAAGGGCATAACCAATACCAATACCAACTATTAGCATGATAATACCTTTACCAGAGAAAAACCAACCAAAGTTTTTTTCCCAAGAGTCAGGTATGAAATTTTGGTTTTCATCAACTGCACCACCACTTCGAGTAGAATAACCAGCATACCAATAAACTCCGCCAAACAAGCAAGCTATGAAAATTAATACAACTAAAGCTTCATATCCCATTTTAAAAGACTTAAAAATTATACTTGAAAATACAAAAAAAAATATAAACATTGTAAAAATTGATAAAAAGTAAAGTTCAAATTATTTTTTTGCTTTATAAAAATGTATCTTTTTTGAACTTTTTAATGCATCAAAAAATATAATCATGACAAAAATCAAATCGCTATTAGATTATACTATTTCCTATGAAAAAAGTATTGATTCACCTGAGAATTTTTGGGAGGAGATTGCTTTAAAATTTATTTGGAGAAAAAAGTGGGATAAAATTCTAGAGTGGAACTTTGAACTTCCGAAAATAGAGTGGTTCAAAAATGCAAGATTGAATATAACAGAGAATATTTTTGAGAAAAATTTGAAAGAAAATGGAAATAAGGACGCAATCATATGGGAACCTAATAATCCAAAGGAAAAATCTGTTAGATTAACTTATAAAAAATTATTTGATTTGACTTGTCAATTTTCAAATGCACTGATCTCAAATGGAATAAAAAAAGGAGATCGTGTAATAATTTATATGCCCATGATTCCTGAAGCTGCAATAGCTATTTTAGCTTGTGCAAGAATTGGTGCAATTCATTCAGTAGTTTTTGCCGGGTTTTCTTCGACGGCTCTATCAGATCGAATAAATGATTGTCAAGCAAAAGCCATATTAACTTCTGACGGAAATTTTAGAGGTGAAAAAATAATACCTGTAAAAAAAGTTGTTGATGAAGCCCTAGAAAATTCTAAATCTGTTGAAAAAGTCATAGTGGCCAAAAGAACGGGACAAGAAGTTAAAATGAAACAAGGGCGAGATTATTGGTGGGATGATATAATTTCAGATCAATCAACAGAAAACATGGCAGAGGAAATGAATGCCGAGGATATGTTATTTATACTCTACACATCTGGATCAACTGGCAAACCCAAAGGTGTAGTTCATACAATTGCAGGATATATGATATATACGTATTATTCATTTTTAAATGTTTTTCAATATCAAAAAGATGATATTTATTGGTGTACTGCCGATATTGGTTGGATTACAGGACATTCCTATATCATTTATGGTCCTTTATTGTCTGGAGCCACTTCTGTGATGTTTGAGGGCGTTCCAACCTATCCCCACACTGGAAGATTTTGGGAGATTATTGAAAAGTATAAAATAAATCAATTTTATACAGCACCAACAGCTATCAGAGCACTTCAAGTTTATGGAACAGAACCAATAGAAAAATATAAGTTAGATTCCTTGAAAGTAATCGGTTCTGTTGGTGAGCCAATTAATGAAGAAGCTTGGCACTGGTATCATGAAAACATTGGTAAAGGAAGGTGTCCTTTAGTAGACACATGGTGGCAAACAGAAACAGGAGGTATAATGATCTCTCCTTTAGCATCAATAACTCCCAATAAGCCTGCTCACGCTTCCCTTCCTTTACCTGGTATTCAACCTGTAATTGTTGATTCTGAAGGCAAAGAATTAGATGGTAATAATGTGCAGGGAAATCTTTGCATTAAATTTCCATGGCCATCTATTTTGAGGACTACTTATGGAGATCACAAAAGATGCAAGGAGACTTATTTTTCTGCATATCCCGGAATGTATTTTACTGGAGATGGTGTAAAAAGAGATCATGATGGGTATTATAGAATTATGGGCAGGGTTGATGATGTGATAAATGTATCAGGTCACAGGATGGGTACTGCTGAGGTTGAAAATGCAATTAATGAACATTCTTTGGTTATTGAGTCAGCTGTTGTAGGATATCCTCACCAAATCAAGGGTCAAGGTATCTATGCCTTTGTCATTTGTAATAATTCAAGTAAGAATAAAGAAGATATTGAAACTGAAATAAAAGGTTTGGTTAGAAAAATTATTGGACCAATTGCAAAACCAGATTATGTTCAAATTGTTCCTGGACTACCTAAAACAAGATCAGGTAAAATTATGCGTCGTATTTTAAGAAAGGTTGCTAGCAAAGATATTTCAAACTTAGGAGATGTATCAACTCTTTTAAATCCGGAGGTGGTTGATCAAATTATTAATGGGGCTGGACTAAAAAAGATCTAAAAAAAACTGATTGTGTCTTCAAGTTGAAGCTTTCTTGATCCTTTTATTAGTATATTTTTATTTTTAAACTTCCTTTTTTTTAAATAACTGTAGGCTTCAATTTTTTCCTTAAAAAAATGTATTGTTTTCTTAAAACTGTTTGATTCTTTTGAGAATTTAAAAAATAGTTTGCCAACAAAGAAAATTTCTTCAAAAGCAGAACTTTCTAAAAGCTTAATTATTTTAACGTGCCCTTCCTTTTCATAGAAACCTAGCTCAAGCATATCTCCTAAAACAGCAATGCTATTTTTAGGGTTGTTTTTTAAAAATGAATTTATTGAGGCAATCATGCTTGATGGGTTCGCATTATATGCATCTAATAGTATTTTATTATTTTTTTTGTTTATTACTTGAGATCTTTTATTAATCGGCTTATATAATTCTAATGCTTTTTTAATTTTTTGATTTGAGACCCCAAGAAACCTTGAAATTGCTACCGAAGCTCCAATATTTGAAAAGTTATAATCTCCAAATAATTGACTTTCAATTATTAGATTTTCAATTTTTATAGTTGTTCCTTTCCCTTTATTATTTATTTGCTCTATTTTGAAGTCAGCTTTACTAGTCTGACCATATGTAGAAATAGGACGATACTTTAACCACTTTTTTTGGATGACATCATCAAGGTTAATAAAAAGTCTACCTTTTTTTTCTATAAGATAATTATAAAGCTCACTCTTCCCTTTAACAACTCCGTCAAAGCTTCCAAACCCCTCGATGTGAGCATATCCAAAATTAGTAATTAAACCAAAATCTGGTTTTGCAATCTTGCACAGATGATTTATTTCGCCCAAATGGTTTGCCCCTAATTCAATTATAGCATATTCACATTCTCTATTGATGCTTAATAGGGACAAAGGAACACCTATGTGATTGTTTAGATTTCCCTTTGTAGCAAATATTTTAAATTCTTTAGAGAGTATTTCGCTTAATAATTCTTTAGTTGTTGTTTTACCATTACTTCCAGTAATTGCAATGATTTTTGTATCGATTATACTTCTATGATAATTTGCAAGTTTTTGAAGAGTTTTAAGAGTATCATCTACATATATGAACCTATCATTATCTTTTGCGATACTTTTTTTATTCACTAGGGCATAAAATGCTCCCTTTTCGATTGCTTCTTTTGCGAAATTGTTGCCATCAAAATTTATTCCTTTTAATGCAATATAAAAGGAGTTTTTTACTGATAATCTTGTATCTGTTACAACACCTTTAGTTTTTTGAAAAAGTCTATAGATATCTTTAACATTCATATTAAGATTTAAGAGATAAAGAAATGGACTTCTTTTATTTTAAGGATTATTTTCTGCGTTTGTGCCTAGCAGTTTTTTTGATTTTTCCCTTTTCCCCAAGTCTTGACATTGCTAGTCTAAAACCAATATAATCTGTAGAAATATATTGAGGCAAATATCTTCTTTGAGCGGGGTCTAGCCAATAAGCTCTGTCTCTCCATGAACCTCCTTTAAAAACCCTTACCTCGTCATTAATTAGTGTGGTTCGCCTATTTGATTTATCTATTTCAATTTCATCCCATACTATTTTACCATCATCGCCAATAGGTACTTTTGGTGGTATTGGAGCATTATACATCACATTAGTTTCTGGTTCACCAGAAGCTGCGACAGATTCTGTATTCTCATACAATCTTGTAGACTGAGGGTCTCC
>CEQN01085770.1_pt1 | contig 12585 bp, 34 predicted proteins | sample 427011 | NCBI WGS metagenome assembly CEQN01 (sample SAMEA2621277, study PRJEB7988) | marine metagenome | biome: marine biome (ENVO:00000447); feature: deep chlorophyll maximum layer (ENVO:xxxxxxxx); material: "saline water (ENVO:00002010), including plankton (ENVO:xxxxxxxx)" | depth 120 m
AATGTTTATAGGCTTTTTAAAGGAATCTCAGATGGTAATAGGTTTTAAAAGGTTTATTGAAATCATTGAGGTTTTTGAGGTAAAATGCAAAAAAGATATGGCTTCGCCCTAGAATTCGCCGTCCGTTAAAATTACGACATCACTAATTTAGATAAGCCTGTTAAGGCAATAAATATTAGGGATTGTAGTAACCGAACACCTGCCCGAACCTCCATGTCGGGTCATGCGACGTGTTTCCACTAATTTCTCTGATTCATTTTTCCTAGTGAAAACTTGAGAGATTCGGGGTTTAGTTGCCCAGACCCCTACACTCTCATACTAAAAGAAAGGAGGCTATATCCATAAGGACTAGCTTCACTCTTAATAAGACTAGCAAGATATTTGCTTATGTCAAGCCTAATTGAGATTTTATCCAATCATTGATTTCATTGACTTCTGATGTTTGAGTTTGAGATTTTACTGTTTCTTCCCACTCATAAAAATTATCGACATCAACTTTAAATTTATAACGACCAACTGATACTTGAACTGATGTTTCGTCCTCAACAGAGTTATCTCCGTAATCTCTGACTTCAAAAGAACTTCTATCCATATCAGCTATGATGTCCTCGATTGAGTCTAAGTCCCAACCTGTGCCGTCTAATGAACCTGTTTCTCTTATAACTTCTTGTAAAGAGTCAAGTAAATCAATGTTATTGTAACCACCTATTTCAACTAATCTATTGTCAGCAAGAAGATATGCCTGTGCTTCGGCTTCGTCCTCGATAGTTGCTGAATATAAGCAGGGTACTAACCACTCTCCGTCCTCATCTACATCAATGTTTGCAGGTACAAATTCTCCCTCACTTTTAATCATGTGTAAGGTTTTTAGTCGTCCATGTCCTGCTAATAGCTTATCTGTTGTTGAATTTATTAAAGGGAACGCTACAAATCCAAAGCGTTTCATACTTTGATATATAGCACCAACATCATGGTCTTTAGGATTTTTATCAGCAGTTTGTATGTCTGATAGCCTAATTTTCTTTAAGATAGTTTCGTTTTTGCTCATGTTTCTAACTCATCTAAGTAACTAAAGTCCTCAGCATCTGAGGTTTTTTCGTCATCACTTAAGTCTTTTGGGGGTAATTTGATACTTACAGGCTTTTGTTCCTTAGCATTAACCTCTAAGTTTTTTTCCATATTACTTATATCATCATTACTTCTAACCATATAACCAAAGGATTGAAGTTCCTCTATCTGTAAATCAGTCAATCTTTTCATAATTCTCCTCTATCTCGGCGAACTTATGCTCATATTCTAGCAATTCAATCAACAAGTTTGGGTTTTCTTTATAGTCTTTGTTGTTGAATCTAACAAAGTATGACTTAGGCATTAGTTATTAAACCAATGTAAGTAGTCTGCATTAGTAGATTTATTTTTGCCACTTAAATTTTGACCTTTAAAGCTACCTCGCTTTTTGGATTTCTCCCTACGTCTTTGTCGTCTATTCATTATAACTCCTCATCTAAATCGTCCCAACCATAGTCCTCATCAAACATTATTCTTCCTCCTCTAAAGAAAGACCTAACTTGAATACATTTTTTTTGAATCGGTCTAATTGTTGTTCATAGGCAAGCATTTGACTAGCCCATTGTGTATGTTCTGCGTTTTGTTGTAATTTAGACGGCTCTAATAAAGAAAATGCGAAGTGTTGTGCTTCTAATTCTTTGACTTGCCTAATTACAATCATTTGTTTATCTTCAAATTTAAGTAGTTGATATTCCATTATTTACTCCTCTAAGTATGTAATTGTATTGATTTGATTTATGATTATGAGATTCGTCCTCACACCACTCTTTATCTATAACCCAACCATGTTCGTGTCGTAAAGTCCATATTAGTGCTCCAAATCTTGCTATATAGTTTTTCATAAACTCGCTATGACAAACACCATTAGCACCATTTATAGTTAATAATTTTTGTACGACTTCCATTTGATTTGTTGGCTCATCTTTGACACCTGTTGGTTGTTGGAGAGTTTCGTTGTCAATGTCAACAAAGGGCTCTTGTACGTATTCAACATCGTCCCTCTCCTCAACCAAATCATCATCACTAGCCCAATCAATTAAGTCTTGCGATATAATATTTTTCGGGCTCATGATTAAAAAGGTGCTTCGTTTTCTGCGTAATCTGTTCTAGCTTGTGGCTCTGTTGCTCCAAGAATATCTTTAGCCATGGAAACTTTATCTCCACCATAAGTTGATTCTTGCTTTGCCTCGCCAGAATATTGAATACCACCAGCTGTCTGGTAATCCAACATCACGCCAATGTTATCAGCAGTTACGGAGAAAGATTTTCTTTCTTGTCCTGTGTTTTTGTCTTCCCATTTTTCTTCCATGAGCCTACCTGTAACACTAACTCTGATACTTTTACTACTTTGACTTGCAAAAGTTTGGGCTAAATTTTCCCCAAGCTTTTCCCATGCAGTTACATTTACCCACATGTCGTCAGCGTCGCCATAAGTTTTGACGACCATACGAGCCTTAACTAGAGTTTTACCTGTTTGGGTACTTCTAACTTCGGGCTCAATTATATTACCAATTAAGGTAATGCTATTATTACTAGCCATTATTTTTCTCCTGCTATCTGTTTATCTCTTTTTCTCTCCAAGTATTCTATCGTCCACTCGGGTTGAAATTCTTGTAACCATTTATCTTTATGAGTATCGTAAGGTGCTTCTAAATCCCAATGAGTTGTCTCATAAGGTAAAGCATTACCACTCCTCAACCTTTTAATCTTTGCGTCAAATACTGCATGAGCAAATGATTCATAGTTGTTTGCTTTAAGATAATCTAAAAGACCACCTTTGTTTTGTCGCATGACTTCGCCCATGGTTAAGACGTTTTCTGTTTTGGGTTCTCTTTGTAATTGTTTAACAACCGACATCAACTTAGCTGATGACATAAACTCTGTGTTGTTTTGATAACAAAGTTGACATGCTCCCCAAATATGTTCGGGGTCTATATTTTTATAGTCCTCGTACAAACTTCTGATTTCAGCGTCGTTCCATTTTATAGACGCAAATCTTAATTTTAGCCACGAAACTATCGTTAGCCACTCTTGTTTCTTAGTTAATACCATTTAAAACCCTCCTTTTTGATTTTACGTTGTATCATGAGACCAAATCGTCTCGGTACTCTTATAAATGATACTTTATAATTTGTAGGATAGAAGTCCTTAACAGATTTATTAAGAGTGTCCCAATTTTGCATGTAAAATAAGTGTAGGAAAACTCCATAAGTGTATCTAAATCCTCCAAGTCTAAAGTAATGACCCATGGCTGAGATGTAACCTCGCAGAGTTACATTATCCCAACCGAAATGCCAATATCCAACGACATCACTTCTTTCTGACTTCCTGTAAGCCTTACTAGGTCTCACATGAGAAGTCGTAGATAATGGGTCAATATAATTAATTACTCCTTTGCCCATAAGTCTGATTATTCTATGACCACACTTATGACAGAAAGGTATCACGTTCAAAGTTTCGTCCTCATGGTCGCTTATGTTATCAAACATATCTCCATAACCACCAAAGGCTTTCAACCATAAAGGTTGTTGGTCGCTTTGTCCGTGTTTGTCAGTTGTGATTCTTACATCACAAGTAACGCAATTAGCTATATAATGTTCAAATATTTTCATACCTTTGTCCGATTAACAATCTGTGCAAAATGTTTGTATTAGGAGTTTGATTTTGTTGAATAGTCTTTTTAGCTATTCTAACTTCTCTTTCCTCATTACGAACAGGTGCGTCCCAAAGTTCATAGTTACTCATAGCATTTAAACCTGCCCATGCAGTTTCTTTGTGCTCTGAGAACTCGGGTGTTCTAAATTTTTGAATAATATCCTCCTGTGCTTGTCTTTGTCTAGCGACTAGCTGAAGGTTAGTTTCATCATCATTTACTTCTGTAACAGGCATAATTGTATCAACCAATGTCTTAAATTGGTCATCAGTTACCTGTTGGTCTATCAATCTTTCGACTTCTTCTTGGAATCCGTCAATATAATTGTATGATAACTCTAAAGAGTTTCTTGCTTGTTCAATCCTACCTCTAACATTTTGAGTGTGTCTAAAAGAGAAACTGCTCTTATAGTTACCCAATGCAAGTGATAAAGTGTTTTGACATACAACTCTAATAGGAGTAGTCAAAGCTTTGATTGATGTCGAGCCGTCATGACTGTTGGTCATGAGCAAATAAGGTACAGTTACATCATCTCCGACTACAACATTTTTACCTAGATTTAAAAGTACCCAAATAATTCTGCCGTTGTCTAATGCTCCTGCCGTTTCATACTTAGCTGAATAGTCATCTAAGACATTGTCTAAGAAGCTAAAGCACTCTAAGTTTTGAATTGGCTCATATCTTTTACCAACTACACCTAACACGGATTCATCTGAATCTCTTACAGTTGCATAGTTGTCGGGTACGTCAATAAACTTACCCTCTGTTTGTCCTCCACCCTCGCTACTAAAAGTAACTAAAGGTCTGACGCTTACTGTCCAATCAAGTCCTGCTTGAACAATAGCCTCACTACTTGTTAGTGCACTATCCGTTACGACACCTAATCTGTGCCACGGAGTTTCTACTGCACTAAACATTGTTTCCACATTTGCAGGCATGTGTTACCCCTTTCCTAATTCTTTAACTTCGCCGTCATCAAGCTTCTGTAAATACTTTGGAGCTTTCATTTCGGGAAGTATTGTTACTGTATCGTTTTCTACTTGCTCAAATAAAGACTCAAAAATAACTTGTGGGTTATCTCCTCTTTGTTTTGCAAGTGCTTTTATACCTGTTGTTCTAAATGTAGGATTAACGACTAACTTCCAATCATCTCCTACATAATCCATTACTTTGAATTTATCGTAAGGTTTCCAAGTTTTGCTTTTCTTACCTACGATTATTCTGTTACCAACTCTAACGGCTTGGTCTCCGAAAGAATCTACAAGTTTCAACTTCATATCAGCTTTTATTTCTCTAACTGCTTTAGAAACTTGGTCAACTCTATCCATAAGTTCCATAAACTTATGTATATCAGTTGGATATTCCTCCCAATAAGAAACTTTGGAATCATCATCAGATTCGACCATGTAGCCGATTTCCTCTGCACAAGCTTGGGTTAAAGCCAATGCGTGTGCTAAAGTATTCTTATAGTTGGATTCGTTTGAACTTTCTATGTTCATATCTGTCTCCCTCTTTGTTGGTTATATCGAAAAGCCCCTTTAAATTAAGGGGTTTTTCTTTTTGTGCCCTAGTCTTTAGTTTCATATAAACTACCTTAGTAAATTTATTAAGAGTTGTCAACAATATAGTTTGCAACTGCATTTTGCTTTTCTCTAAGAAAAAATTTTCTTAATCTTGAGTCTTGACAGGAATCACACAGGTCTACGAACTCTCTTGTATTGTCATAGCCATTTTCACGGCATTGATGACAATGAGGTGCGTAATTACCCTCAGTATCATATCCATTGTCTAAATGAAAGTTTTCCATTTTGCCTCCTACTCTACTTATAGGGGAAAAGTTTTTCGTTTTCCCCTATTTCTTTGTTGTTTATCTGTCGACGATGTCGGGTCTAAGAATTTGCTTCTTGCTTAGACCTGTATATCGTCTTTTCTTTTTCGACTTTTGTGCTCTCCTTTGGAGTCTATTCATTATTCCTCCTCTGTGAGTGCGTCTTGAAAGATTTCTCTTAAAGGTGTTTTATACCTTTTAGCATTAGGAACGTATTGAACGTACCCGTAAAATTTATTACCTGCTAATCGAGTGTATAAGTTAATGTGAATATCCAAATCTTTAATGTGTGTTCTAAAGTTGGTTTTCCATTTCTTCATTTCCTCCTCGACTTTTGACATACTCTCATCTGAGTAAGCCATGCATTTAATAAGTTTCATAGGATTATTCTTAGCTAGTACTAATGCTTTAGATAGAACTTCTCTATTGTCGTACCAACGTTTTCTTATTTTTGCAACAGAGGTAAATTCCTCCTCGTCGCAAATGGTTGGTTCTGCAATTTCGTTCCAACTATCTCTCATATTAATTGTGTAGTTTTCGCTACTACTCATTTATTCCTCCTCGGATTTGTATGAGCCTAGATTTCTGTACATATCTTTTTGATACATATCTAGTCCCATAGATTTTCTATAATTGTTCCAATCGTCTGATAATCTGTCCCAACGGGCATTAACTCCTGCTAATTCCTTTTTGGTTTCTTTCATCATATCTTGAACGACTATGGACAATGCTTGTTCACAATCTTTAATGTCATTATTGTTTCTGCCTGTTGATGAAGCCCAATTTAAAATTGTTTCTACTCTCCATAACTTAGTGTTTCCACCACCGACTAATGCGTCGACGGGTGGTAAGTTCTTACGAACTCCCCATTGTGAAACAGTTGACGGCTTAACATCTAGCAAAGTTGCTATTTCATTAACACCAATAGGGTAATCACAATGTTCATAAGTCATTACTGTACCCCCATTTCTCTTTCTTTATTGATTGCATGTTGGTATTCGTAGCAAGTCTTAAAGATTTGCTCACGTAAAAAGGGCTCAACGTTATATTCATCAAGCACACCAAACATCACTCTTTCTATATGTGCTCTAACTGTCATTAGATTGCCTTTCGTTTTTGTCTATTTTTGCCTCCTCGTCTAAGAACCAATCTATTAAACCTTGGTCAAATTCATCTACGCCGTAAAGTATTGCGTCATAGAGTCCCCAACCATAAGTAACATATTTCCAATTCTTAGCTTCGCTAGGTCTAACTTCATACCAATTATTGTTTCGTACATCTAGTTTTCGCTCTGCATCAAGTTTCATCATTTCGACATCAGAATCACAAATGTCTGACATATTGTAAAACCTTTCGTCTTCGAAATAGATGTTGACTTCTCCAAAGGTGTATAGTCCCCACTCCCTGCCTTTATATCTAGCAAGTGCTATTGGGTCTAGTATGCCTGCATAAAACATAGAGTCTTGTCTTTTTGGAGAGTAGAACTTAGGATATTCTATTTCAAATTGCATTTCGACTATCCTTATCTTCTGTCCATTTGACATAATCATTAGACTCATTGTCAGACATTTCGATTTCAAAAGCATTAGTCAAGTAGCCCTCAACGTCATCATATATGCCGTCAAATACTTGTTGTGCTTTTCCTGTATATCGAGTGTAACCCCCCTCGTCCACAATAATTTCATCATCATTGTATTGAAAATGGGCGTCTAACACCATACGAGATAGGTTGCATACTAATTCTATAAAGTCTGAATTACTTATTATCATCGCACCCACACTCCTCCTCTTTATGCATTAGCTTGACTGTATCGGCAGTTGGGTAAAATCCAACTTCGTCAGTCTTGACTATAAATTGTGTATATCCGTTTGTATCGGGATATTTTCTGTCAGCGTACTCAACTGCTCTTTCGTAGCTATCAGCTAGAAATGAAACAGTAAAGTCCACTTGGAATTCGTATCTTTGTACCATAAGGTTTCCTCTTTCTTGTTGGTTTAATCATATTAACATTAATAGATTTATATGTAAAGGTAATATATACAATATTATCTATACAGTAACATATTGGTTAACGATGTCGAGATGTTCTTTGGTGATGGGTTTTTTTGACGTTACCCTCACTAACTTCTCGTTTCCTGCTACCCAATAGTATGGATTATCTTTGTATTGTTCGTTGAAAGTTTCAACAGAATCTATTTCAAACCACATAGCTTCTACAAGTTCTTGGCTTGTCATTTCATCAGCACCTTTAACTGCTAGATAGGAAAACTCCTCGAATCCTCCTGTCCTTTCCTCAAAGGTTACAATATATACTTGTTCACTCATCTTTACCACTTTCTTTGATAAATTCATTAGGTACAGACATCTTAAAGTCTCCACCATAAAGGGCTTCGCCCATGTTGTATCTATCATCATAAAGTATGTGTACAATTCTTTCGTGGCTAACACGTTCGCCTTTATCAGCCATGTATTGTCCACTTATTGTGATTGTAAAGTCAACAGGAACTTCGTCCTCTGTGCTTACAAAGTATTCGTTCCATTTAAGGTTTTTAGTTGTCATTGTTGCCTACCATTTCTGACTCGACACGTTTGCGTTCGAGTTCTAAATTGATTTGTTCAAGAGCAAAAGTTATTCCTGCATAAAAACCGATTTCCCAACTTTGATTGTCAGTCTCATCAGCATTAGCAATTCTGTTGCCCTCGGGATAATACTCATCATAATATTTAGCACTATAATCGAGTCTATCCTCCAATAGTCTTATAACATTTTCTAACATTATTCCTCGTCTTTCTGTGGTGTTGTCCACATATCAAATGAATATTCAACTGCATTGTCAATACCCATAAGTAATGATGTTATATATTTATCTGCTTCTTCGAGTGTTACGTCGGGACTAAAATAAAAACTAACACCTAACTCATTTAGCTTTTGCTTTGGGTCAGTTGATTCGTATTCGTATATTTCCATTACTTTGCCTCCACTTCGTTGATTTCTTTGGATATTTTTTCGTTAAGTTCATAATCTGATTCGGGTATATAAGACCATAAAATCTCATTTACTTTCCTCAAATAATCAACTTCTTTATGATAAGTTGCAAGTCTCATCTCATAATCTGCGTCTATTTTTACATTTACTGTGTAGAAATGTTCTACTGTCCAATGCTCGTGTAAGGACTTGTCTTGTATAGTTGTAGCTAAATTATCGTCCATTTCATCTAATTCAAACCTACCACTATTCTCAACCCACTCATTATGATTTTGGATTACTTCGGCTTCTGTGCCTATGCAATATTCTCCGTCCTCATAACTTAAACGATATAATTTGATAATCATTATTCCTCCTCTTTAACAGGATTATTAATTTCGTTCAAAATAATTAATCCCATATTGCCTTTTGGTTCTGCTTGGTCATAAGTCTTTGCAATAATTCTTACTAAAGACTTCTTAGGTAATGTCAATAATTGTTCAATATCAACTATGTTCATTATTCCTCCTCAAAGTAAAAATCGACTTGTACATATTCAGCAGGCTTGTCAACAAAAGGTTTTCCAACCTTTAATGTTTCATTTTTAATAATAAGACTACTAATACCCATAAGCTTTAGGTCGCTAAGTGCCTTAGCTAATTCTTGTTTTTTATTCATTATCCTACTTTCTCATAATCTAACTGTCCGTCATCTCCGAATTCAGTTCCGTCAAATCTAACAGTTCCTTTTTTACCATTAATTTCAAAAGTATTTGTAGCGTTATCAACATAATCGACTTCGTAGAATACTGTGTAAAGCTCGTCTTGTGTAAGTTCGACATCGCTCCAGACTGTATAACTTCGAACATCAACTGTTGATTCAGTTACGATATACTCATGTTCTGTTTTAGTTTTCATTTGTTCCTTTCCATACAACTTTGAGACTTGCTATCTGTCCCGATTACAAGTCTCTTAGTTGTAAGTATTTGTGGATTGCTATCTTTTGATAGCTTTAGGCACACAGGGAAATCGTTAAAAAGATTGGGCATGAAAAACCCGTAAAAACGCAAACCTATGTACCTAAAGCTACCTCCACCAAAGAGCCATTTACAAACAGGGTATGATTGAGATTGGCTCAGTATGAAAGCTTGGTGGAAATAGCTTGGTATGTATTTAGTTGTATTGCTATTATTTAATAGCTTGAAGCTAACTAGCTTACTTACTCCACACCTGCTAAAAACGTGGCTTACCTGTGCACAGTCCGTTTATTTCTAAACGACAAATAGGCGTTGTCCGTACTTAAACTAAGACGATTCAGCCGTTAACTTCAAGCTATGCCCACTTTCATGGGAATAGCTAACCAATACTATCTCTGTGAGATTCCTAAGAGTTTCCGTGTTATCTCTTAGCACTTCTGCTGTTTCTACGCCTTTTGTGAGCTAGGTTGTGCTAATAAGCTCAGACTTTGTTACGACATTGATACCAATCTAGTCTTAATAGATTTATCTGTCAAGTTTATCTATACACTTTTTTTTGAAAAAGTCTTGATTAAATACTTATAATAATGTTTGATAATGATATAATTAAGACAGATGAGAGTACAAAATAATATAGCTACGCAAGAGCCTGTCTCTTTTATATTTGGACAATATGAGGTTATTGTTAAATTTAACCCCCTAATGCTCGAATATGACGCTGAAATCCACCGAATATCAGGTAGAGGTAAGTGGCTTGTTACAAAAACAGGTGGTAAAACACAAGAACAAGCTTCGAAGCATGCTCGTCAATTAATACTAGGCAAAGACACAGTAGAACTAATAGACGATTTAGAGTACTAATAAATCTATTTAGTTTGGTAGTTGACTTTTGTTTTAGTATCGTTTATCCTTTTTTACAACCAAAACAATAAGAGGAGATTTATATGATTGCCGAGTGCATTATATTCTTGGCTACCTTTGGTAGTCCAAATGTGCCTGTTGATGATACAACAGTCATAAATCAATACTTAAGTTGTCAAACCTCTGTACCAAAATCAATGCAACAATATGCAGGTTTATATTATGAACATTTTGATGTAGATAATATTGATACTGCTATTCGTATTGGTTGGTGCGAATCAAGAGGTAAGGCGACTGCACACAGAACTGATAACAAAGATACAGGTGTAATGCAATTTGTTCCATGGACTTGGAATTGGGTTGCAGAGGTATATGACTTACCTAAGTGGGACGAGTGGGTAATTCTCCGTTGGGGAAGACCATACGATTTCAAAGGTAAAACATATCCACATGATATTGGATTTGAACAAACGAGAGTTCAATATACACCTTATTACAACATACTGTTTGCTTCAATACTTGCCGAGGATATATACGGCAAGACACAATGGCGAGATTGGTCATCAAGTCAATGGTGTTGGGAGGATTCAGCAAGTTGGGAAAGAAAATGGAGAAATGAAAGATAAGATATTAGAACTAATTGATAGAGTTAAATTTTTCTTTGAACTTAGAGCTTTTGATAAAGCAAAAAGAAAAGAGGATTGGCTCTTAGATAAAGCTATTAAAGAACAACAAGAAATTGACAGTTTACTTAAGACTAATTATGCTGACGATTTAACCAAGAAAGAGGAGGAGTAGTCAATGGAAGTTAATGAAATTGTCGACTTATGGATTAGTTGTGGGGAGTGCCTACAAGAAATTGAGGAAAGTGGCTTTCAACAAAGCCCACAGGAATATTCACATCAACAAGTTGGTGTAGAAATAGAAACCAACTCACTCGTAGTTTCATGTGTCAGACATAACAATATTATAAAACTGTTTAGATTACACGAATCAGAGCTAGACATTATACCTAAAGGTTGTAGTTGTTGCGATGAATAATTTATATCAGACAGGGACAAAAACATACGCTATGCGTAAAAGCAAAACCTATGATAAAGGTCGAGTTTGTAAGAAAGATGGTTGCGACAAAACCTTAAGTATGTATAACAAGAAAGAGTGGTGTTATAACCATGCTCCTATCAGCTATGGTAGGAACAGAGGTTGGATTGCACCCGAGAACAAGAAAGGCTAGATATGAACAAAAAGTTATATCAATTTATACTCTTTGGTTTAGAAAAGCTAGACAAAAGAGAAACAGTAATCAAAAGGATTGGTTACAAAATGTTTAAATATTTATATCCAATAATGTTTAAACGAGCATATAAGATGAGTCCATACGACCCAAGAGCTCAATGTGGACATGATTTGTATATGGAAAATTTAGAATATGAAATGCGTAGTAGCATAGACGGAGGAGATGAGTATGCCTAATTGGGTAGAAAACACAATAGTAATCAAAGGATTACAAATAGAACTAGACGCTATCGAAAATAAAGTAAGAAAAACTATAACTACTGATGAACATGGAGAGGAAACTATTTATGATTTAGCAGGTCAGTTATATCCAATGCCCGAAGAAATTAGAAATTTGGACGGCACAGGCGATACTATAAGGCGTTTTAGAGACTTAGACGGAAACGTTGTTAAGGTTGACCAAATGAAAGCTATGAGCTTTTATCAAATGAACGATGAGGAACTTATTGGAGAGGGTTATACAATGGAAACACTAACTGAGGACGAACTCAAAGATTTAGATGCGAAATATGGTGCTCACGATTGGTATGCTTGGAGCAATAAGAACTACGGCACAAAGTGGGGAGATTGTGAAACAAGAGTAACTCGTGAAAATAAAAATACTTTACTTTATCATTTTGATACTGCTTGGAGTCCGTCAATAGCATTGACTCAAAAAATTGCTGAGAGGTGGTCTGTTGATGAGATAGTCCATGAATATTTCAGTATTGAAAATGGAGACAAAGGTACAGTCAACTTTAATGATGACGGAAGAATCACTCAACAACATTGGGAGGAATTGGACGAATCATATTATAATTTCAACGATGATGTTGAAACTGAGGAGGAAACTGCTAGGAATACGGCTAAGGAGATATTCGGGTAATACAACCTAACTTTACATATTGAAGTAGAATTCAATTATGAGCATGTACCCAAGCGACCCAAATAATTGGGA